>PDWJ01000320.1_pt1 | contig 72977 bp, 69 predicted proteins | sample 1430881 | NCBI WGS metagenome assembly PDWJ01 (sample SAMN01162460, study PRJNA174530) | Oral metagenome, whole genome shotgun sequencing project. | biome: Marine environment; feature: Marine mammal; material: Swab sample of the gingival sulcus; isolation source: swab sample of gingival sulcus...
CCTGTTGTGTCTACGTTCGTCCAGTCGGTTCCGTTCGGATACACATACACTTCGGTGCCAATATGCTCATTTGTTCTGATAGATGATCCGAATCCACTTAAATCGAAAGCGAGATCCCAGTTCGTGTTGTCAATGTTGAGTTGTTCGTCGTTTGCTAAACTGTAGTAGGATTCATTTGTATAGCCCGAAAGCATTTCAATTGAATCTTCAACTTGTTGGGCGTTCACCGCCAAGGTTGATCCAACTGTTAGTATAAAAAGTATGCTTGTCTTCATCGTTTTTTTCTTGCAAATTTCAGGTTGTAGCGGAGTTTTGACAATACCCTGTTTCGGGTATTTAGAATGATTCTAAATAATAAAAATGCTGTTACTGTTTGTTTTTGAGCGGATTGAGGTGATATCTAATCTTGGTTTTTTGCATGCATTCCAAGCGTAAATACCCTAAACACGGTAGTGAATGAGTGGAGAAATCGCTTTTCATCAATAACAATCAATCTTGATTTGTCCATTCTCTTCAAAATAGTCTAAGCTTTTTGAGAGGTGTTTTTCACAAATTGATCGAAGGACATTGAGGAGGTCGTTGCGCATAGCAATAGAACCGCAAATCATGAGGACGGCTCCGTTTGACAGCGATTCTGCGATTGTATGTTGATCGTGTTCAATTAAATCCTGAACATAGTTGAAGTCGTTTGGTTTTTCCCTGGAAAGAGCGAATTGAAATGATGCGAGCTGCCCGATGGATTGGGCATGAGAAATTTCGTCATGGTATTTATTCAAATCTTCATAGGTACGTCCTCCCCAGTACAAATCGAATCGTGTTTTATGGACGTTTTCGTTGGCCATTCCGATAAAAGGTGCGATGCCCGTTCCATTCGCAATACAAATGATTTTTGAGCGACTTTGAGGCAGATGAAATTGCTTGTTTTCTTGAATTTTGCCAAGAATGACATCTCCGCGTGTAAGCAAACTTAACCACTTGGAGCACGCTCCGTACTCGTGGAGCTTTATCGACAAAAAGAGGTCTCCAGCTCGGTTCTTTCCAATGGAGTAGAGTCGCTCGAGATTATCTGTTTTGGGTTTGATAGCAAGTAAATCTCCAGACTGATAATTCGCGTCGGAACTGGTTAAGGTGAGTTGAAAACTGCTTTCCGGATCTGGATTATCCGCCGTGTTTCCTGTCACGAAAAACATGACGGTTTCTTCTTTAGTTGTTTTGGGCACGCTTTTGTCAAAAAGGATGGGAGAGAGGTTCATGGAGCGCGACCAGTTTTCTCCCCAAGCATTCAAGTCCACGGTCGATTGGTCATTGATTGTTACCAAAGGCAATTTCTGTTCTGATTTGGACTGGAGAATGATGTTCACATCTTTCGCGAATTGGCAAAACTGGCGGTAGTTTTTCGAACCGAATCCAACGATGGAATGCGTGAATTTTTGCGGTTGATGAATTGCTTTCAGTTTTTCGGGGAATAAATACGCATTCGATGGTGCCTGACCGTCACCGTAGGTAGAAGTGAAAATCAACAAGTGCTCCATGCGCTCGTACACTTGGTAATTTTTGAGCTCGTCGATGTATACCTTGCAGTTTTGTGCGAGCAATTGATCGAAGACACTTCTGGCTCTTGCGGCGGTTTCACCTCCTTCGGAACCTACTAGAAGAATAATGGAACAGGCATCTTTCGAATAACAATTTTTACCGCTGGTTTTTCGTCTTCGCCGTTTCAATATGATTCGACGACCTGTAATCAAAAAGAAGAGAATACTCAAAGAAGCGATTCCTAAAATGATTGACCATACAGCACTTGTTCTTCCTGTATGCAAGTTGAACATGAGTGCTTGAAATTGACTGGAACTGTCGATTTGTTGTTCGCTGATGATGCCTCCGTTGAATTGGTTTATGATCAGTTCTCTATCAGATAGTCGAATGTGAAAATAGTCCTCAATATCGGGTGAAAAGGGAAATTGAACCCATTCTACTTCCGAAAGCTGCGTGGACTGAAACAGTTCGAATGTTTCTTTTTCGAATTGAGGAGTGTCTGTCATTGAATCGAAGTCGATTGCGTGTTTGATTTCTTTTTCCTCAGGGAAGAATTCAAAACGGGCAAGCGATAGCATCGTCCCTGTGAAGGCGATAATCAGAAGGAGAGGAAGCGTCCAGCGTCCAACAACAATGTGCGAATAGGTGTCGAAATTGTCTTTTTGGACTTTCGAGAAGAACTTTTTGAGTCCCATTTGGCGTTTTGCGACTAGGATGCATCCGCTGAGAGCAATGAAAAACAACAAAAAGGCTGTTATACCAATAACAAGTCGGCCGAGTGTTCCGTAAAACAATGATCGATGAAGCGTTCGCGAAAAGGAAAAGAGTCCGTTTTCCGTATAGGCAGAAACGACCTCTTTTCCTGTAGTTGGATTTGCATGAAATGTTTGAAACTCTCCTTCGTCATCAATTACCGATACTTGCAACAACTGATTGTCATCGACCTTTATTTCGATTACTTCGAGATACGTTGATTCAAGTTTCGAGATAAGCGACCCAAGCGATCCATTGTCCGCATTTCCAATGTGACTTTCGTGCAGGCGATTTGAGACAGGCTCAAAGGATAAAATCACGCCAGTAACACTCGTCACAATTAGAAACAAAGAAGCCGTGAGAGCAAGGGCAAGATGGGCTTTTCTCCAGTAGGATCGAATCATATGACCAATTTATTGCGGTAGCAATCGAACGTAGCGGATAAATCCTTTTCCGTTGTATTTCTTTTGAAGGTTGGCCGTTGTCAAGTCAAATTCGATATCGGGCGAGTAGTAATTTTTTGCTTCTACTGCCGATTCGAAGCGTAGCTTATATCCTTTTCCGATTTTCGAAGCATCAATTTTGATCACACTCATTGCGCGATCGCCACCAGAAATGGTGCTACCAGTTATCCCGTCCAAACTGGTTTTATTTCTACCGTAGAATTTCCACCAATCGGTTAATTCGTAGTACCACTCGTTGTCTTTTCCGTGAACGTACAAGGTTTGGTCGTATTTACCCTGAGGATTGATCAGCGACACAACAATGTAGGCGCCTTCTCCAGTGTAATTATCCATCTGGATCAAACATTTGACCTTCTTTTCGCCTGTACTCGTAAAAGAAAAGAGGATGGTTAACGCGACCATTGCCGCGGTAAATTTCAATATCGATTTCATTGGAATTAGTTTAAAAGTTCTTGAATACGTTCTTTGTCTTCTAGCCAGTTGTTTTCGTTGGCCAAATCAAAAGCTGTTTCTTCAAAAGGTGTTTGGACCGTTGGGTCTGCGCCTGCCTTCAATAGTATTTCAATCAGTTCAAAATCTTTGGATTTCATCGCGGCGATATGAAGGGGAGTGAGCCCAACTTCGCTTAAGACATTGATACCATTTTCATTATCTATGGCAAGACGTAACACCTTCGCATCTCCTCGTTTCGTTGCTAAATGAATGACGTTTTCTCCTTCTGCATTCGTGGTTGTTCCTTGCAATGCCTCTTTGGAGAGCAAGAAGGAAATGATTTCGGGTTTATTGTGTTCAAATGCATTGAAATACGGTGTTTGCCCGTTTGAGTCCGGCGTATTCATACTCAATCCTTCTTCAAAAAAGAAATGGAATACTTCTCGATCTTGACAGTTTGAAGCCAGAAAGTGCAGAGCATTTTGTCCTTCTGAATTGGTAGCATCCATTGAAAGTCCTTTACTTTTCAAGTAATTGAAGGTTTCAACGGTGTTTTTCTTGCCACGCATTCCCTGGCTAGCGAACAAAACGGCAGCGCTGTTATTCGCATTGGGTGAAATTCCGGCATCCAACAAGTAGGTCATGATGTGCTCATTCCCTGATTTGGCAGCGTACACAAAAGCATTGTTGCCTTCATTGTCGGTGTCTTCCAAGTTCAGCCCTTTTGACGTGAAGTAATCGATCATGTCTGTTGATTCCAAATGAGGAAGAATGAGAAGCAGCGGTGTGGCTCCATCCGAAGTGCGTTCCTTTTTCAAATTTGCTCCTTCGGAGATGCACAATGCATAAAGCTCCAAGTTGATTTGTCCCGTTAATGCCGCAAAATTGACGAGGCTGTATCCGTGACTATCAAGTAAATCAGTACGCGCTTCTTTTTCAATCAAGGACTTCATCAGTTCTACGTTGTTCTTGTAGGCTGCCCAGAAAATGGGCGTTCTGCCATCATGAGCACGCTTGTTGACGTCGTTTCCTTCTTGATGCAAAAGGAACCAAACAACTTCTTTGGAAGCATTTTCCAAAATGGCCCATGTTACGGCATCGAATTTGTGCTCGTTGAATGCCGCAGGATCGTTTCCCGCTTTGAAATCAGATTGGACTTGCGCGAGCGAAGGTTGTTTTTTCCAATAAGCGCGATCTAAAAAGACATTGTCGGATTGTGCGAACAGGTAGGTTCCGAAGCTTAGCGCAAAAAGTAAAAGGTATGTCTTCATGAGTGAATTACTTTACAAAGGATTTGATCGTTTTTTTGATCTTTTTAGGTGAGCTATCGTTCACATCCATTCCAAAAAGTGCCTCGTAGAGGTGTTTCCCATCCACTTTTGTTGCCAATTCAAGGTTTTTTCCACTTCCGTAAACTTCGTCCCAAGCGACACGAGCATCCGCCCAAAACGCTTTGTTGTCAGTCCACCATTGTTGAGCGATCTTACATTTTGAGTCGTCCACTTTCACGTAGGTGTTGTAGCCTTTTTCTTGTGCGATGAGAACGTCTTCTTTTCCTGCTTCGCGAAGAATTTTGTCATTGTCCTGATCGTGAATCCATCCATCTTTGGTGATTTCATGTCGGTTTCGACGCAAGGTCAAATTGTAGTCGCTTCGCTGTGTGTATTCGCGTCTAGGAAGCGGAGCAGTGGTGGTATTGTCCCAAAAACTTCTTCCGTCAACATGTACCCAAGAAGAAGATCCTTCGTAACGCGGGCTGTCATCTACTTGGTAGACTTTTTGCGTCCACTGTCCTTTCACGTCGCTGGCATTTTTTTGCTCGAATGTCCATTGATTGTCTGCATTGAACATGTAGAAGTCAGTGTTTTCGTAGAGCCAATCTTGGCGCCAGTGCTTAATAACCATTTGGTTGGTGTCTTGACCTACAATTAGCAAGTGTTGAATGACGATTTTATCATCCGAATCTTCTACGAGTTTAGCCCACTCAAGTGCCTTTGCATGCTTAATGCGTGAAGGAGTGTACGTTGAGTCGTCCGAGTAAGCGAACGTTTCTGCGAAGTTGAATCCAACTTCATAGCAACCACACATGTTTTTGATCGCTTGGCGGTCTTGTTCCAATTTATCTTCTTGTGCGAATGCTGCGCTTGAAACTCCCATTGCAAGGAGTAAATACGTTAATCTATGGTTCATTTTTTTGTGATTATGACATTTTTCACAAACGTAGTGGACGCAATTTGATCTAGCTTAATTTTATTTAGACTAATTTTAAATAAGAGCTAAAAATACCTTGTTTGTGGTAGTATTCGACCGTTCTTTTTGCTCAGAATTGAACAAATCAGACATGGAATACCTGTTTTTTGGTATTGTAACTCGGACTCGCTTCGGATAGTTTTGACGTTTTAAACTGGAAATAGTAAAATGTCTAAACAGCGTACTTGGCTAAAACGAATAGGTTGGCTCGGCTTTCTTTTCTTCTTGGTGAAGGGTTTGTTTTGGCTATTCTTGATTTGGATGGGGATTTCCTAAACACAAAAGCCTCCAACCAAACGGTTAGAGGCTCCTATTCAGATATATTCCCGATTAATACCTGAACAGTGGAGAGGTCTACTAGGTCTCTCTTATCAGTTGAAGTATTATTCCCCTTCCAACAAGTATTGAAAAATCAATGGAGCAACAATTGTTGCATCCGATTCGATGATAAATTTCGGTGTGTCGATATCCAGTTTTCCCCAAGTGATTTTTTCGTTGGGAATGGCGCCAGAGTACGATCCGTAGCTCGTTGTTGAGTCTGAAATTTGACAGAAATAGCTCCAAAATGGAGTGTCAGTTCGTTCCATATCTTGATACAACATTGGCACTACACAAATGGGGAAATCTCCTGCAATTCCACCTCCAATTTGGAAAAATCCGATACCATCTGTTCCAGCCGTTTCGGTGTAATAATCAGCGAGCCACATCATGTATTCAATTCCTGATTTCATGGTACTTGCTTTCAGTTCACCTTTCAAGCAGTACGAAGCGAAAATGTTCCCCATTGTTGAATCTTCCCATCCAGGAACCACAATTGGAATGTTTTTCTCTGCTGCAGCGAGCATCCATGAGTTTTTTGGATCGATTTCGTAGTATTGTTCGAGTACACCCGACAACAACATTTGGTACATGTACTCGTGTGGGAAGTAACGTTCTCCTTTGTCTTCAGCGCTTTTCCAAATATCGAAAATGTGCTTTTGCAAACGACGAAATGCTTCTTCTTCTGGAATGCATGTGTCTGTAACACGGTTCAATCCTCTTTCCAATAAATCCCACTCTTCTTTTGGAGTTAAATCGCGGTAATTTGGCACGCGCTCGTAGCTGTTGTGTGCAACAAGATTCATGATGTCTTCTTCCAAGTTGGCTCCCGTACACGAAATGACATGCACTTTATCTTGACGAATCATTTCAGCGAGTGAAATTCCTAACTCTGCTGTACTCATTGCTCCAGCAAGAGAAATGAGCATTTTCTTTCCGTCTTTTAAGTGTTTTTCGTACCCTTCCGCAGCATCTACCAAAGAGGCAGCATTGAAGTGTTTGTAGTGGTTTTTGATGAAGTTTCTAATTGGTTGTTCCATTTTATTTGATAAAAATATGTGCGACCTCAAATAAGATCAGTAAAATAATAATCCATTCCAGCATTGAGCTGTGTTTGTGCTGAAGGATTTCGGTGTAAAAATCATGGTTTTCGCGAATGACGTTCAAGCTCATTTGAATGCCACGATAGCGGTTTTCAAAGTCCAATTCGGCGGAGAGTTTCGTGTCTAATTCAGACAATCGAACATCTGTCCATGCCAGCGGTGGAGCTTCAAAAATGTACAAGTTCTCGGCAATTTTGTTGCGTAAATTCATGGTTCGTCCGATGTACTTGGCCACTTGCTTGCGCGAGAGCTTCACTTTGCCTGTTTGTTCAAGATGAATGGAGAACTGTCGTGTTTCTTCGAGTAGATCATCCGTAATGGATTGGTACCGATGTAAAGCCGAAGACTGCGCGAGATTCAAAGCAATGATGTGCATGAGCTCGGGATCTGCATTCGGAATGGTAATCGTATCAAAATCTACATGAAGTTCACTTTGTTCGTTAATCGTGATGGTGTTTTCTTGTATATCCACGTTTTTGTTTTCCTTCGACAAGTCGTTTATGACTGAGGTAACAATTGCTTTGGGAATGTTGATAAACACCACACTTCCAAAATCTTTCACATACACGTAGGCAGTATTTCCCAGTTTGTAGAGCAAGAAAGTAGAATCTTCCTTAATCGGAGTTTCCTGAAAAATCTCTCTCGCTTTATCAAGATGAAATCGATCCTCAAAGTGATAGGTTGCTACTTTTAAATCCAATTGTCTTGAAATTTATACGAAAGCATTTTGTAGTACAGTTTTGCTGCGTTGAAAGGAGACACCCGATCGTTTTCCGATGGGCACAATTCAACAATATCAAATCCAACTACGTTCTTTGTTTCGAAGATATTTCGCAAAAACGCAAGTGTTTCATACCAATACAATCCTCCTGGTTCTGGCGTTCCTGTTCCTGGGAAAATGGCAGGATCGAATCCATCCAAATCAATGGTGATGTACACGTTCTCTGTCAACAAGTCCAAGGCTTTGTCTTGCCAAAAATCATCTTCTGCCATTTGATGAGCGAAGAAAACATTGTCTGTGTTCATGAACTTCTTTTCGGAAATATCCATGCTTCGAATGCCTACTTGCACCAAGTTCGTTGTTTTGCTTGCTTCGTGCATGGCACAGGCGTGATTGTAGGGCGTACCATCGTACTCGTTGCGCAAATCAGCGTGTGCATCAATCTGCAAAACCGTCAAATTTTGGAAGGTTTCGCTAAACGCACGAATAGATCCAATCGAAACAGAGTGCTCCCCTCCGAAAAGCGTCACAAATTTATTTTTGAGGATCAACTCTTTAACTTCATCGTGCACCTTTACAACCATGTCGTCTGGCGACTCGAAATCTTGCGGCATTTCATTGAGGAAAACTCCTTCTTTGTATACCTCAGAATCCGTTTCAATGTCGTAGAGCTCCATGTTCTCAGATGCTTCTAAAAATGCTTCAGGTCCTTTGTCGGCACCTTTCCCCCACGTACTTGTTCCGTCGTATGGGACTGTAATTAGTGCAGTTTTACTTCTCTCCAAAGTGGAAAATTCCTTTGGGATTCCTGCGTATGTTCTGTTGTTATTCATAGCCTAATAAATTCATAAATGAGTTTGCTGTTTGTTGTTCTGCGAATACGCTTTGTGTTAATTCTCCGTTTTCGTCGCGGTTGAGAACAATGTATTTGGGTTGCGGAATTAAGCAGTGTTGCAGTCCTCCAAAACCTCCAATACTATCTTGGTAAGCTCCTGTGTTGAAGAAGCCAATGTATAATGGTTTGTACTTTACAAATGATGGTAAATAAATCGCGTTGACGTGTTGTTCACTGTTGTAGTAATCATCGCTGTCGCACGTTAATCCTCCGAGTAAAACACGCTCATAAGGTTTGTCCCAATGTGTGATGGGTAACATGATAAAGCGTTTGTTAATTGCCCATGAATCTGGAAGTGTTGTGATAAACGACGAGTTGATCATGTTCCATTTTTCACGGTCGTTTTGTTGTTTCTGGTAAAGTACTTCATAGAACATTGCTCCGGATTCACCTACGGTGAAGGAGCCAAACTCTGTGAAAATATTTGGCACAGATACGCCCGCCTCTTCGCAAACAGTTTTGATTTGCTGGATGATTTCAGACACCATGTATTGGTAATCGAATTCGTATCCAAGTGAATTCTTGATTGGGAATCCACCGCCAATGTTTAAACTGTCTACACTCGGACAAATCTTCTTCAATCGTACGTAAACATTCAAACATTTGCGCAATTCGTTCCAGTAGTACGCATTGTCACGAATCCCTGTGTTGATGAAGAAGTGAAGCATTTTCAATTCAACATTCGGAAGTGATTCGATTTCCTTTTGGTAAAAAGGAAGGATGTTTTTGTAGCCAATTCCAAGTCGACTTGTGTAGAATTCGAACTTTGGCTCTTCCTCCGATGCGATGCGAATACCAATTTGATACTTTCCTTCAATTCGTTCTGACAGAAGGTGAATTTCCTCGTAATTATCGATAATTGGGATGCATTTTTTGTGTCCAGAGTTGATCAAGCGAGCGATGTTTTCAATGTATTGATCGCGTTTGAAACCGTTACACAACACGAAGGTATCGTCGTTAATTTCTCCACTTTTTTTCAAACTCTCCACCAAGTTGATGTCGAATGCCGATGATGTTTCGATATGGATATCGTTTTTCAAGGCTTCCTTCACTACATGGTTAAAGTGAGAGCTTTTGGTGCAGTAACAATAATTGTATTTCCCTTCGTAATCGTGTTCTTCCATCGCCAGTTTAAACCACTCTTTTGCGCGTTGGATGTTTTCTGAAATTTTAGGCAAATAGCTAATCTTCAAAGGAGTTCCGTGCTCCTTTACAATAGCTTCTAAATCAATGTCGTGCCAAAGCAATGCATGATTTTCGGTTAAACGGAACTCCTCTTGAGGAAAATCAAATGTTTGATCGATGAGATCGATGTATCTGTTTTTCATTTTTGTTTGTTATTCAAATGAGTCGTCTTCGACTGTTAAGTTTTCTTCTGAGATAATTTTTCCTGCTTTGTCTACCTTGATGAGGTAGTCACTTTCGGTTGTTGGGTTGTACATGTACACTTTGTACAATGTTGTTTTTGAATTGATGACGCGCATCGCTTCTGAGATTTCGTAACCTTTGTAGCGTGTTGTCAATTCGCGCATGATGCTTTCGTCCATGTCACTTTCATCGATAGAAAATTCGGAGCGAAGCCATACACCTTTAGGTGAGAAAAAGGCACTTCCGTAGTTTCCGTTTTCTTCGAAGTAGCAGATCAATTCTGTTTCATTGTCGTACCACTCTTCAACTTGCGCCGTTGGGTGCTTTGCTGTTAGCGCTGAATTGGCAGCCGCTGGAGGTTTAAAATCTTGTGCAAACAGACTTCCAGCGAGAAGTAAGGTTGCAATTGTTAAGGTTACTTTTTTCATTTTTGATCATTTTTGGGTTGTTATTCAGGCTCCGCGCGAAAGCGAATTTTTGTATCGCTTCGGCATGAGCAGTAGTGGCTTCACATAAAGCTGGTTGTTCACATTGCTTTCAATGTTTTCAAACAGCGCGTTTTGATCGGTTTTAAAATCAAATACGATGAAGGCATTTTCTTCTTTTTTCAATTCTTCCATCAAGCTGCTCAATCCCGATTGGAGATTTGGAATCAACTTAAATGTGTGCTCTAATCCTCCGAGGTATTTATCGAGCATCCACTTTTCAATGCTATGATCGTTGGGTGTTTTCTCGAAGCAATAGAGCATAATTTCTGCTTCCGACAGTTGAGCAATTCCTCGAATTAGTTGTGTTGATTCTGATTCGATGTTATTGGAAAAGTCGGTGACGTAGTACAATTTTTTCGTCGCTTCGTACTGGTGGTTTTCAGGTACCAATACAATTGGATAAGGCAAATCCATCACGGCATGTTGATTTCTGTAAGAAAGTCCATCTTTCCATTTTTTGAAGTTGGAAAATCCTACAACTATCAAGTCCACCTTTTCCTGTTGTGCCACTTTTTGAATGTCTTCCACAGGATTACCGTACAGGGCTTTTATGTCAATTTCACTTTCTCCAAATTTCTGAATCAACCGCTTTCGTTCCCGTTTCAATTTCTCCAGTGGTATTTCGTCGTGCTCTGGTGTGTAATTGTTGATGGAATCGTAAAATCCAGATCTATACGCGAAGGGAAAACTGTTCAGCAACAAATAACTGGCGCCGTTTCCGAAGAAAGACAAGGCAAAATCGGCAGCAACTTGCGACGATTTCGTCATGTTAGATGGAACTAATATTTTCATATTCCTTGAGTTGAGGTGGATTATGCTGAGAGTGCAATTTCTTTCATGTACAGCTCTTGAACCTTCTGTTTAGCACGCATCAAACGCATTTTGATCGCACTTGTTCCAGAACCGTATTTTTCCTGCAATTCTTCAATGCTTTTTCGGTAGGAGTATTTCTCAATCAGGAGTTCCTTTTCCTTTTCAGCGATGGAATTCAAGATTTTTTCGAGGATTTCACTCATGTTATTTTGTGGCAATACATCATATTCTTCACGAATGAATTCAGCTTCCAATACCGAGGCATTAATCGGGTGCGTTTTCTTTAATTTCTTGCAATAAGAAATGGTGTAATTCGTAGCAATGGCATACAACCAAGTAGAGTACGACGCATCTTGTTTAAACGTGTCGATTTTCTCGAAAGAGATGAGCAAAGCATCATTCGCACAGTCGTAGGCATCCGATTCACATTTCGTGATGGATAGGCAGCGGTTGTACACTTTCTCAAAATATCTTGTGTGAAGTTGCCCCATCGCATTTTGATTTTGCGACTTGAGTTCGTTCACTAATTGCTGATCACTTTTCATGGTTGAGTCATTAAAAAATCACTCGACAAAGGTGAATCAGAATCGGGGCTGATTTGTACGCGTAATGCAGAAATTGAATGCGTCGATTTCGGATATTTTTCTACGAGTTTTTCGTAGAAAAAAATGAACGTTTTGCATCGACTAAAAAAAGGGAGATGGAGTGCTAGTCCACGTAGCCATTTTGAATGGCAAATTTCACGAGTCCAGCCGTGTTTTTAAGCTGAAGTTTATCGAGTAAATTTCTTCGGTGTGTATCGACTGTTCGGGAACTGATGTAGAGTGTTTCGGCAATTTCCTGATTGGAGTATTCTTCCGCGATCAGTTTGAGGACTTCTACTTCGCGAGGCGTCAATTTGATATGAGAAACCTTTTTATCGGCTTGGTTCAAACTTTTGAGTAGACTAACGCTCACATCACTACTGAGAAAGGTCGCTCCGTCGCATACCGTTTTGATGGCAGAAATCATTTCATTTCGACCTGCCGATTTGAGGATATAGCCGTTGGCACCGCTATCGAGCATGCTTTTCACGTAGTGACTTTCATCGTGCATGGATACCGCTAAAATTTTCACCTTGCTTCCGCTTGCTTTCAGTTGCTTGGTCGTTTCAATGCCATCCATGTCATCCATACTGATGTCCATCAACACAATATCGGGTTTCAGTTCCACGCACTCGCGCACAACGGTTGCTCCATTGTCACTTTCTCCTACAACTTCCATCATTGCTTCGGGATCGAGCATGGCTTTAATTCCATCGCGAAACATGGCGTGATCATCTGCTATATATATTCTAATGCTCATTTTCTGCTAATTCAATAGTACTTCGACGGTAATGACAGAGCCGCGACCTGGCGAGGAGTCGATATTTAATTCGCCACCCAACACCTTTGTTCGCATTTCGATATTGCTCAATCCAATTCCGACGGCGTTTTTCAGTTCGCTAATGTTAAAACCTTCTCCATTATCTTCCACCATGAGGGTCAAATGGCGTCCATTTTTCAATAGTTGAACAAAGATACTGCTTGCTTTGGCATGTTTGAGGGCGTTGTTGGTCAATTCTTGCGCGATACGGTAAACATTCAGCTCAACGGTTTGGTCGAGTGATTCCCCTGTGAACGAACTAATGAACTCTACCTTGCATTTATTGCTGGCATTAATCCGGTTGATCAGTCCGCGCAGTGCAGCTTCTAAACCAAAATCGATTAAAACCCGCGGCATCAAGGAATGAGAAATGCTTCGAAGCTCATCGGCTACCTCGTTTGATACATCAGATAGTGATTGGAGTTCTCTAGCTGTTTCAGGATCTTTGAGTTTCATCCGCTCACTTATTGTTTCAAGTTGCAGAATAGAACTGCTCAATTGTGGTCCAATTCCGTCATGAATTTCGAGTGCAATGCGTCGGCGTTCATTTTCTTGCGTTTCAATGATTGATTGAACGGCCATCATCTCAATGTTTTTCCATCGCGTAATATCTTGAACGGTCAAAATGCTCCATTCTTTGGTTCGTCGACAGCGAATCGTGAGAACTTTCTCTCCGAATACCATTTCCATGATGTCGAAACGTTCGCGTTCACCTTCCAATATTTGCGTGAGTAATTCCGAAAGATCGAAGACATCGAAGTGATCTAAAATAAGTGTCCCTACAACGGACGTCTTCTTGTCCGAAAGGATTGAACTGGCTAATTCATTCTCTAATAGAACTTTCCCTTCTTTGTCGAAAACCAGCACTCCGTATGGAGCTTCACTAATTACTTCTAGGAGAAAATTACTGTCGAAATTCATGTTCATGTAGACGGAAAAATCGTTTTATTTACAAAGTAGAAAAAAGATTTGCAGAAAATGTGACTTTTTAATTTTTTTGAGTCTAAAGAGAAAATGAAGTAGTAAAATGAACGGACTTTTCCATAAATCGATAGCCGTTGAAGGTATCAACGAAACGGTTGCATTTTACCGCTATGTTCTCGGTTGCTCGATTGGACGTCGCACGGCAAATTGGGTGGACATTGATTTTTTCGGTCACCAATTAACTGCGCAACTCTCACCAAAGAATGTGGTGCCGATGGATACTGCATGGAGAGGAAATCGCTTTTTTCCTGTTCGTCATTTTGGCATTGTGCTGAAGAAGATGGATTGGGATGTGCTGCTTAAGCGCATTGAGGATTCGGAGGCGATTTGGCTCATAGAACCTTCGGTTTTCTATCAAAGAGAGCTGAATGAGCAAGAAAGCTTTTTTGTAAAAGATCCGAACGGCTACGCAATAGAGTTTAAAACCTTTGGTGAAGATTACGAGCGTGTGTTTATGCGCAATGAATGATATAAAGTTTAGTTTAAATAAGAGGAATGAAAACGAGAAAAATGGTGAGTTTTGATAAACTCGAGCCGTCATTAAAAAAACAATTATTGAGAGATCATCCAGATGGGTTCGAGGATGTTGCGATGCGCATTGATGCTCCAACACCTTTTCATGCGGTTCTGCTAGAGGCGGAGGATGTCACTTACCTTGTGAAGCTGAATAATTATGTGGTTACTGCAGCTTCGTTGGAAGATGACGACGATGATGATGACAACGACGATATCGACGTAGATGCGGATGATCTCGAAATGGATGACGACGATTAGTGTCGCAAGGTTTAACTAATTCTGGCTATATGCACAAATCGCACCGTCTGACAAATCGAAAAAGGGGCAGTCAGCATGAGTTTCGCATGCGCATGAAAGTTTTTTTTCTGTTGCTCGCGATTATGAGTGCCGTTTATTTGTTGAGTGAATTTTTTCGATGGTAGGCATTGTGCCGAGACCATTCATTCGTTCTTGAAAAGAATTTGAAGGGATTTCAGAGATGGAATCCCTTGTTTTGTTTTGGATGAGCTATTCATAGAATGCTATCGAAAGTTCATCATGGAATTTGCCCATGGCAATTTCAATTTTTCCCCTTAGTTCAACAAGTTTTGCTTCTGTGCACCCTTCATTGGAGAGTCGAGCGATTTTAAAGAATTTATCAACCGCGATTTTGAAATTAACTAATTCCTCTTTAGCTTTCTGAGCGCCAATTAATGCCAGTTTTGCTTTGCATGTAGAGATAATGGTGAAATCTTGAAATAATTGTTTGTCCAAATCTTTCAAATTCATTTCTTCCTCCGCCGTTAACTGTTTGTTATTCTCTAACTTCCATGCAGCGTTGGCACGAGAGGCTAAATAAACCATAGCGGATTTGTTAAACTTATTCGTAAGCTCAATGACTTCCTCAAGAATGCGTTCTTTTATTTCTTTGGTATGGGCTTTCTTACTCTGCCTGCTTTGGAGTGTGTACATTATTAGACTAATAATGCCAGTGATGATGGCCCCAAGTCCAATTTTGACGGCTGTATCAGCAACTTCTACCCAAGTTTTTAATTCAATCATAGTGGTTTCGGTTTTTAGGGTGTGAGTGCAATCTTATTCTATTTATTCAGTGGATCAAATAAGATACGAAATGGACAGACGATTCCTGTCAATGACATTACACATTCACTTCAGGTATTTTCTTAATTAGCTCTACATTTTGATCGTGCTGAGCGCTATAAGACATAATCAAGGTTCCTTTATTGCCATCGTTCGCTTCGATTGCGAAAATGACCGTATTATCCTGCGGATTTGTCATTCCTTCAAATCGGTAAGTTTTGACAATTTTCATCTCCTCAGGCAGGTATTGCTTGGAGGTATTACTTCCAACGATTTTGTCTCCTCCCGCACGGAATCCATCTTGGTAACCTTCCTTGGTTAGGTAGTTTGTAGCTTGAGAGAGTGTTTCAAAATTTTCTTTATCCATAGTTGTCATTTAATTTTTTCCTAAAAATGTGATTGCTTCGTACGTCGTGGTTCAGTGCCAATGTCGTTTCTAGAAGATACACTATTTAATTTAAGAAGTTTGAGGGATTATTCAATAGAGACGATCAAGTATTTTGGATTTCTTCTACAGAATTGAGTATGAAAGGAGGAAGTTAATACGTGTTACCGTACAATTCGACAAGGTCAAGTTTAAAGTTTTCGTATCTTCGCCCGATGCCACCTAGCAGAATGTCTTATGAAGAAAGAAAGCGACATCGAGCGCAATTTTATGCAAAGCATAAAAACGTGAAGCGTCCAAATAGTAATGGAGGTTCCAATTTCTTCAATCTTGAGTTCTCACAAAAGAGAATGAAGGCTTTTTCTCCTTATGCAGTAATGATTTTCCTTTTCACCATACTGTTTGGTAGTTATGCCTTACTCAGTTCTATGTCGAGCCATGTTGATGGTAAGTGGCTGGACTTGAGAGATAAGGCACACGGTGAGATAACTATCCCTCAGTCGAATAAGATTTATCAATTTGATATTGTTCAATCGTTCATTTCTGGTGTGGAGCCGCAATATTCTGAATTGGAAATAGAAATTTTGGATAAGAATCACAAACACATGTATTCCGTTTACAAGGATTTGTGGATGGAACGTCATCCCAATGGTCAAGGTGGAACTTCGGTATACAGTGATCTCAAAATGAATTTCGAATTGGAGTTTGAGAAAGAGGGAAACTATATCGTTCGTCCCATTTCACATAATGGAAATTCATCGCCGGTGTATGTTTCCGTGGAAAAGCGGAAATTAGGTGGAGGTCTGTACACTGGTTTTTACGCAATTGTGTTCCTGGTGCTAAGTATCGTATTATTTTTTGGAAAGGACTACTGGGGAAATCCCAGACAATTATTTGAAGTTTTTCCGAGCATTAGTGAACTCAAAGCGAACAAGACTTTTCTCTTTGTTTTTTCGGTCGTTTCGGCTGTTTTCGTTGGCTGTATTGTGATTAACATAACGCATTACGGCTATGCCTCGTGCGGAGAAAATTCCATTTTACCGACCACGTTTTTAAGTACCAACAATTTAATCTATTTAGGGTAATGTCATTTTTTAAAAATCTATTTTCATCAAAGGGTAAACCCAAGGATGAACCAAAGATCGATTACGCTGTCGCTGAGATGAGGGTAGGATTCATCTTGGATTATGACTTCACAAGTTGGATTGTTGAGGAAGTATCAACCTACAATTGGTCTGATGGTACCAAAGAATTGGAATTTACCATTTCCTCTGGAAGCAAGAAAAGATACCTCAACTGCAATCAAAGAAGTGAAAATTTGAGTGTGTTTTGGGAGGCAAAATTTGATGAGGTCTGGTCATTGGGAAGAAGTAAGGTGCAGAATGAAACCATAGGCATTAGTGATTCCTTCCACTTCGATAATCGCAATTTTATGTTCTATGCGAACGGTGAGGGGGAAATCGTTAATTCGGTAGAGTCATTCAGATTGAAAAATTGGCTATTCGAAAGTGAACAGCAAGATTATCTCGTGTCATTCAACAAGTATGAGGATAACTCTTCGGAGGTGTACGTTGGTAAAAGACTGAAGAGACACGAAGTCAGCAATATACTTGGGCGAGAATGAAAAAACTAAAAAACAATGCCTTCTTGATGCTTCTCGTGCTTGTTGTAGCAGGCTGCGGTGGAACTACCCTTCCGCCTAATCCGATTAATGCGTTGATGGATAAATTAGCGGATAAGGATGGCTACACAATCACCTTGGATGACATGGATCTGAACGGGGATGAGTATACGCATCGCTATAAGATTTATACCATTGATCAAGACTCGAAAGTAACCATTTCATATTCGCCTAGAGTGGTGGTATCGGAGGATTTCTTTTTCCTACACGAAGACGACATGGGGATGGAATTAGTTTCGAAAACACCTGAAGGAGTAATCAATAGTCTTATTTCACCACCCGGATTTACAAACTTTATTGGGAACGATAACTTCGGTGTATGGAATGAAGTCTACGTGGATACAATGAATGTCATTAGTTATGATGACTCCACATTTTGGAAGTTCACTGGAGCGAATTCGAATATGGCGGGGGAATTAGGCATAGAAGGATTAAATATTTCTCTTGCTGAATACAAAACTTTTCAGGAGTCGTATTTTCTAAATCGTCCATTTTACGGTCCCAAAATGGCGCCAGACTCTACGAAATACGGTACGAGAAGTCCGCACAGAGTACGGTATTTCCCCGGGTTCTATCGCAGAAGAGCATTGAACAGAAATTTTTACAAACGATATGGTTCATCAAGCACGGGAAATCGTGGTGGAGGTGGATTCGGTAAATGATTAAATATGGAAACTAGTTTTGAATTTGTTTGGCACTCGGCTGTGTTTTTACTGGTCTGCTTAACGCTGTTTTTTGTCGCGCAATTGGCTTTTCGAATGTTTAATCCATCGTTCAATGTAAATATGGAATTGACGGAAAAAGACAACTTGAGTTTCTTCCTCGGATATTTAGGATACTTCTTAGGTTTCTTGATGATCATCGGTGGAGTTATGAAGAGCGAGGGATCTGGTGACTTCTATTCAGAAATCATACTCTCGTTGATTTACGGTGGAGTAGGAATAGTCGTTTTGAATTTAACGTCTATTATTCTGGACAAAATAATTCACCCCAAATTGAGCCTTTGGGACGAAATCATTGCGCATGGAAATGCTTCTGTGGGGATATCAAAAGGTGCTCACTATTTCTCAACAGGACTGATCGTAGGAGGTGTGATGCTCACGGAGGTCAATAAGCCTTTGGAAGCAGGCATATTTTTACTGCTTGCTTTGGCAATAGGATCGATTGGTTTCATGTACTACGATTTTATTACGCCTTTTAAAGTGCGCAAAGAGATTTACAACGGGAACGTGGCCGCAGCGATTGGAGCTGGTGGAGCACAAATTGCCTTTGCCATTCTTATTTTTTCTGGTTTTCAGATCATTCATTCTTCATGGCAAGAATCCATGATGATCATCGGAGTTGATATTGCGGCTGGATTTATACTTCTTCCCTTGATTCGATGGGTGGTTGACAAACTCTTCATTCCTTCAGCAAAATTGACTGATGAGATTGTTAATCAAGAAAAACCGAATATCGGAGCCGGTTTGTTCGAGGCGGCCTCTTACATTGGAGGAGCACTTTTATTTATCTGGTGCTGGAACCTGTAACTACTAGATGTGAAAGCAATTAATTATTCACGCTTACTAAAAGTTTCCATTTTTGCTACGGGCCTCTCAGGTATTGTGGCGGAGTATGTCCTCGCGACGATGGCATCGTACTTTTTGGGAAATTCTGTATTTCAATGGACGATTATTCTGTCCTTGATGTTATTCTCAATGGGACTCGGGAGTCGCTTCAGTAAAAAGATAAGCACGAAACTAATTGAGTACTACATCGGGCTGGAATTGATTCTTTCCCTGATTACCTCCTTTTCCGTTCTGTTGATCTACACGATAATGCCCTATACGGCAAGCGTAGATATTATCATCTACGTGTTGAGTTGTTTCGTCGGCTTTTTGATTGGGATGGAAATACCACTCGTTACACGAATCAATCAGGAATATGAAGAGCTGAAAACCAATATCTCCGGAATGATGGAGAACGACTACTACGGGAGTTTGGTCGGCGGTTTGTTCTTTGCGTTTATTGGAATCCGATTTTTGGGATTAACCTATACGCCGTTCGTTGTGGGAGGGATTAACCTCGTTGTGGCGCTTATCGTCTTTTTTGGATTCAAAGGAATCATTTTAGAGAAGAAAAAGCTACTGATATCTTCATCGGTTGTGGTGGCCTTATTCGTGGCGGGAATGTCATTTTCAAAGCCAATTGTTGAATACGGAAATCAAAGTCAATTCAACGAGAAAGTAGTGTTCTCGAAACAGACGCCTTATCAGCAAATCACCATTACGGAATGGCATGGAAAACATCAGCTCTATCTCAATCAAGGGAAGCAGTTGAGTACGTTTGATGAGTGGTTGTACCATGAGCCGCTCGTACATCCGGTTATGTCACTAACGAAGGGAAAAGTTGATGTCTTGGTGATGGGAGCGGGAGATGGATGTGCTGTTCGTGAGTTATTAAAATACGATAGAGTATCGACGATTACCTTGGTCGATTTGGATTCCGTGATGACATCGATCGCCAAAAACCATCCGATCTTCAAAAAGTTGAATAATGATGCTTTACTTTCGAAGAAAGTGAGGGTTGTGAACGCAGATGCTTTTCATTATTTGGAAACAACAGATCAATTCTACGATGTTATTATCGCCGATTTCCCCGATCCACGAAGTTTGGAGATAAACAAGTTGTATACCTACGAATTCTATAAGTTATGTTCGCACAGACTTCGGAATAAAGGAGCATTCGTGACACAATCTACAAGTCCGTACTATACGACGCATACGTTTAGATGCATCGAGAAAACCTTGGAAAAGGCTGGCTTTAACACCTTAGCGATGCATAATCATGTGTATTCATTTGGCGAGTGGAGTTGGGTTATTGGATCGAAACACTTCAGCTCAGATCAACTAAAAGAAAAAGTAAGTTCTGCGGAAATTGATCACATCGAGGATCTAAAATGGATGACGCCCGATGCACTGAAACTCCTGACTTCCTTCGGGAAAGATTTAGTGGATGTTGATACAAGTAAGTTACAGGTGAATACCGTACATAATCCTACGGGCTACAAGTATTATGAAAAAGGGGATTGGTCGTATGAATTCTAGAGAAGGAAACTGGCTTTTTTCCAAGTGGGCGGACCTTTTTGTTTTGTTTACGCCCGTTTGGTTGGTTTGGGTGATCTTTCTTTCCAATCAGGACTACTACCAGCACATGGATTTGCCCGCGTGGATGTGGTTAATTTTCATCCTTGGAATTGATGTTAGCCATGTGTGGAGTTCGTTGTTTCGCACCTATTTGTCTAAAGATGAGTTTGAAGCACATAGGCTGAGGTTGATCTTGATTCCGATCGTTTTATTGATCGCAAGTAGCCTTGTGTTGTCATTTTCCCCAGCGTGGTTCTGGACCATCATGGCGTACCTAGCCGTTTTCCATTTCATCAAACAACAATATGGCTTTTTGGCGCTGTACAATTTTCGAGCGGGTAGTTTCAGAAAAAAGCTGATTTCAGACAAGTTGATTATTTACATCGCAACGCTTTATCCTATTATTTATTGGCATTTCAATTCTCAATCTGAATTCAATTGGTTCGTGGAAAATGATTTTTTCTTTGCAAAGAATTATCTCACGAATAATGAAGTCTTTTCAGAGGTGTTTTACTTCCTGAACTGGGCGTATTGGAGCGTAATCGCTTATTGGGTTGGAGAAGAAATTGTGGCAAAAGCGAATGGAAAACCCTTTTCGATTGGAAAGTTGCTATGGACGCTCACAACAGCTCTCAACTGGTGGTTTGGAATTGTCTATTTCAATTCTGATCTCGTTTTCAGCGTATCCAATGTGGTGGCACATGGAATTCCCTATATCGCCTTGATTTACTTTTATGACGTCAAAAAGACATCGATTAAATCTGGGGTGAAACTCAAACTTTCCTTCCTAGCGAAGCGATTACTCATTGTGTTGGGAGTGATTTTAGTCGCAGCACTCGTTGAGGAATATTTTTGGGACATGCTTGTGTACAATGAACATGCGGATATCTTCGAACAGATTTTACCATACAGCTACGAACAATTGACGAATTCGTGGGGAATCGCAATTGTGGTGGCCATACTTGCTTTGCCGCAACAAGTACACTATGTAACAGATGGCTTCATTTGGAAAATGAATGACAAGAATAAATACCTGAAACCAATTTTTTCCAGAAAAGATGAATCGTAGGGGCTTTATTCAAATATCATCCGTTGCACTTCTTCCCATATTACTGGGAATTTTCCCTCGTTCTTCAGGAAATAAAAAAAGGTATTCAATCAGCGTAAAAAGCAATCGATCGTTCGGGCATTTACTGCGGAAATTATCCGCGGAAAAACCGGTTCGAGAGAGAACAACAGATTATGTGATTGTGGGTGGTGGTATTGCTGGATTAGCTGCAGCAACTCAATTGTCAGGAAAGGATTTTCTACTTTTTGAGGCTGATGATAGATTGGGTGGTTCGTCGGCATGCGACTACTGGAAAGACATCATTTTTGCAACAGGTGCGCATTACGAATTGGCATATCCAGAAACATTTGGAAGCGAAGTAATCGACCTTCTCACGAAAATGGAGGTTATCCGATTCAATGATTACTCAAAATTGTATGAATTTGTTGATGAACAATATGTAATCAAAGGTTCTTCTTTGGAGCAGTGTTTCGTGAAAGGAGAGGCAATTGATGAGGTGCTATCAGGTGTTGAAGGATTGAAAGAGTTTAAAGAAATCTTATCCGAGTTTAAAGGAAAGATGCTCTTGCCTACACGACTGATTGACAACGAATATCATTATCTAAATTCGATCTCCTTTAAAGATTTCTTGAGTGAGAAGATGAACTTATCCCAAGAGTTAGAGAGAAGGATTAGTTATCAAATGTTAGACGATTGGGGAGGAAAGTGTGATCAAGTATCGGCTTTAGCTGGAATCCATTATTACGTTTGTAGGCCATACGATGAAAAAGATGTGCCCCTGTTTTCACCTCCAAATGGAAACAGTTATTTTTTGGAGAAGATGATCGGCTATACGAACGCATTTGAAGCATTCGAAGTCAATTCTCTCGTTCGATCGATCAAAGAGGTGAGTGATGGGGTAGAACTGGAAGTGATTAATTCTTCCCGCGAGGTCGAGTTGGTGAAAGCGAAGAAAGTGGTGTATGCAGGACAAAAGCATGCGTTGAAATACATCCTGAAATCAGAGGAGAAACTATTTGAGAACTCGTACGCTCCATGGTTGGTGCTCAATTTCGTTTGTCGAAAAGGCATCGACTTCAATAAATGGCAAAATGATGTTGTTACGGAGAACCTTGAGTTTATGGGCTTCGTTAGCTCAAAGCCACAGAAAACCAGAAGCGCAGAATTTGACGTTTTCACGGCGTACTATTGCTTGGAGGAGGTAGACCGAGAGCGATTGGTAGCTATAGAGAAAGAGCCTTCACCTTTTGTTGAGGCAACCATCCAGCTAATCGAAAAGGAAACAGGAACAACAATTACGGACTACCTAGAGCATGTCAATATCAAATTAATGGGGCACGCCATGCCGATACCCAAACCGGGATATTTAAGTTTTAGCGATGTGCCATCATACGCTTCCAATATTATCTTTGCTGGAGTTGACACGGGAAGATTGCCCTTATTTTATGAAGCATGCGACTCTGGAATTCAAGCAGGAAGAAGCGTGTTGGAAGATTTAAATGTAGATGATTATGAAAGCTGAACTATTCAATTTTAAATGTTGGATAAATGCGAGTGATTCTGAAGAGTTGAGGGAGAAATTGGCTTCTTTTTTAACGCAATCCGAATTTGAAATTTTAGGGTTTATTGATCATCAGTTTTCGCCACAAGGGTATACGTGCCTTTGGCTGCTTGCAGAAAGTCATTTGGCCGTTCACACGTACCCAGAGCATAATAAAAGCTACATCGAGCTTACAAGTTGTGTGGAAGGAAAGTTAGAAGCCTTTAAAACGTGTTTGGAGAGTTCTTTTACGATTGTTTGATCTCTTTTCCGCAATGAGGGCATTCACATGTCTTTGACTCCTGTTCGTTGTTATTTTTCGCCTTTCGAGCGGCCATTTTTGCAATAATGGAAGAACTGATTATTGCCGTAGGCAAGGCAACAACGCCTATTCCTAAAACTGCGATGAAACTACTGAGGATTTTACCAAACGCCGTTACGGGATATATGTCGCCATACCCAACGGTGGTCAATGTTGCTACAGCCCACCACAAGGCTTCACCAATGTTTTCAAACTTGTCGGGTTGAGCCTCATTTTCGACGTAATACATGATGGTAGCTGAAAGTAACAACATGACGAAGGTGGCAAATAGCGTAACCATCAAATCAAATCGTGTTTCCCGAATAACGTCAGCGAATAGCTTAAACGATTGAGAATGGCGCCCAAGCTTAAAGATTCGTATGAGTCTGAGCAGGCGAAGAATCCGCAGAATTCTCAAATCAACTTTGATCACAAGTGGGATAAAGAATGGGAGCAAAGCGAAAAGATCGACCAGTCCGAAGAACGAAGTCATAAATTTTAATCGTGCCCTCACTTTCGACAGGTGAGGGTAGAGCAAGTCGGCGGTCCAAATTCTTAGGGCGTACTCAACAAGAAAGACGCAAACAGAGAAGACTTCAAAGGCGTATAGAATCGATTGGTATTTCACCCGAATCTCTTCGTACGTTCCCAAAAAGATCGCAATCACGTTAAGCACAATAAGTCCAGAAATGAACATATCGACATACGCATCAGCCTTGTGCGTTCCTCGGTTTCCATCGATAAGATGGTAGATAGTTTGTTTAAATTTTTTCATCAGCTACAACCTCCGCATCCGCCACAAGAGGAGCATGATGAACCACACGACGAGCACGAGCTATCTCCCCAAGAATCCGACCCCCATGAGTCGAACCATCCTCCGCCGTCAGAACTGTCAGCGGCTAAGGTATCGTGGTAATCGTTTGTTTCTTCATCCGAAAAACTACTTGTTCGCGTATCGTAATCTTGATCAGGGTCCATAAGATCGGATTCAGAAGCATCTACAGATTCAGATCCAATTTCAGTAATATGCTCACCATCTTCTGATACGATTTCTACATTGTCAACATGGACACCGTGTTCATGACACATATCCGTCCATAACCATGTATAGAGAATAAAGTTGTCAAATCCGTAATAATAGGAGGGATGTCCAACGTGCGTATGTTTTTCCTTGAGGCGTTTGGTTTTCTCTTTTTTGTTTTTTGTTAGGACAAGTGTTGGTTTTACCTCTAGCTTTACGTCATCCACCTTGATGAATTTCATAATGTCCATTTTTAGTTGACTCATGAATCCTTCGAACAAGGCCTTCTTTTCATTTAGGTATTTATCGTATCGTCCTTTTGTAACGAAAATATTTCGTGCATTTGCTTTAATGTCCAATTCGGACGTGAAGTCGTGAGATTTGAACTCTTTTAGAAATCCACTGATTGTAATTTCTATTGGATACTCGCCAACCGCGTGATTTTTGTTGACTTGAACTTCGATCAGGTATTTAAAAGTAGTATCGTCGTGCTCAAGTACCATTTGGATCGTTTGAAAGTGATGAGACATGGAGTCGCCAATTTCTATTTCGTACCTGTCTAAGGCATCCTTCAAGTCATTTTTCTTTCCTTCTTTGTCGAAATAGATGTCGATATCGTCGTGCGCCAATCGAACAAGGTTATTAACGGAATTATGAAGGAACACTCCATTTATTTGTTGTAAAATGGAAATCGCTGTAAATGTTTCGCGTTCCTCTTTGTCGGAAACTTTTCCAGAAGTCATGAAGTAAAGCAGTCGTTTGAATGCCTTTTTTGGTTTTACTCGCTCAATTTTTGTAATCTGCGATGGGTCGATAGTTAGGGTTCCTTTAAAAAACATATGCTAGGTTTAATGAATTGGAGAACAGCTACCACAATGACTATCTTCCCATTCACTCGCAGCCTCCGAACCCCAATATTTTTCATTCGGCTTGCCAATATAGAGAATATAATACTTTACTGTTCGGTGAAATTGCAAAATCGTTTGTTTCGTCCTTCCTCCAGGATGATGATGTATGAACTTTCCAAATTTTTTATCGCAGAACGCAGCATACGATTTTGTACAAAGGATAAATTCATGCCATGCGTAATCTACAATGAGCGCAGGCGTTAAGACTTGTTCAGTGTAGAAAACCAAATCAAGGTATTTCAGGGCTTCAATGAGCGCTCCTTTCGAGTCGGATTCATCAAGGGAACACGATTTCGAGATCTTCTCAATAATGATCGGATTCTCATCAATGATTTGACCAGCCCAGAAGGCATATTTTTCGGGAGAGAAGTCGTAGTCCGTTCGGATTTTCATAGAGGATAAATGTAGCAAATTGAGTGAAAACCTTCCCGTGATGACGGTTATTCTTTTTGTCAGAATAGCTTCTCTTGAACTCCTTTCAATTCGAATTAGTGCGTGATTGATTCAATTTCGGAGAGTGATAAAAATTCAGTTTTTCACTATCAAACATACTAAATCGTCCTTTCGGACGACACGGAGAAGCCGTGATGGACATAGCTTTGCTCAAAAAATTAATCTAAAACAAATGAAAATTGTAAACCTACTAATTGTAATGTGCTTCGTTGGACTTTCTGCTTGCTCGGGTGAGGAGATGAATTTCTATATGACGAACAACGATGAAGAAATCATGAATGTAAATTGCACGATGAAGAATGTGAAAATTCGGACAGATGTTTCAACGCTGATAAACTATCAAGGTGGCGACATTCGAGTTCAGTTCGACATGGTAAATGATGCCTCCGAAGTGATCGGTGAAGGAACAGGTGAAGTGTATATTCGAGCAAAGGATATTCCTGAAGACAATATGCTTTGGATCGATTTAAATGAAAAAGATACTCCTGTATACAACACCATGACAAAGAAACCGTATCGCATTTTGCACTACTGCTATGAAAATATTCTGGATCGACCAAGTATGACGACAGTTCAAATAACCTACTACGAACAAACTGATTCTGGTGAGCGAAAAGTCGGATACGTGGACACTATTTTAATCATGAATTACTAATGTTACTTTCAGTAATGACATCGGGTAAAATAAACGTTAGAAATTCATTGAAAAATCGAAAAATCAACCGAAAGGATGACACGCTGAAGCCACTTAAAGAGCTATCCTTGTCGACAATAACACGAAATGCTATGTACACGAATAATCAAACAAATACGATGAAACAACTACTGTTTTTACTACTTTTCTTGATGCCGAGCCTTGTTTCCGCACAAGATGAAAGATCGACAGATTTTCTCGAAAGCGCAAAATGGGGAGAACTCGAAGAGATGAAAAAACTGCTCGCTGACGGTGCTGATATCAATGCGAAAAATAGCAACGGTGATCACGCAGGTGTTTACGCGATGTATCACTTTGAAGATGATGAAGGGGAGATGATTCGGTTTCTTCTGGAAGAAGGACTCAATCCTACTATTCTCACAGATGAGAATGCAAACCTTATGCACCTTGCCGTGGAAAACGAAGGAAGCGAGATTCTGGCCGAGTTAAACGCAAAAGGAGTGGACGTAAATGCACAAAATGAAGATGGTGAAACGCCCTTGCTACTTGCAGCGTCCAATAGAGAATACGAGGCTGTCAAGTTGTTGGTGAGTTTGGGCGCAAACCCAAATTTGACGAACGATGGAACGAGCATCATCAAGTACTACGATTTAGAAGACGAAGATCTTTGGAATGACTTAATGACCTTTCCTTTTTCAGATGAAATCCTTCACACATTGATGATTGAAGCCGTTTATACGCTCGAATCTTCCGAAAAAGTGCGCCAATTACTGGAAAAAGATGCCAATTGGAATGAAGCCACCGATGAAGATGGAGCCAAATTGCTGCATTTAGCCGCTGAGTTGGATGAGTCGGAAATCCTTCAATTACTTCTCGAAAACGGAGTCAATCCGAATCAAGTTAACGATGATGGGGAAAACGCGCTTTGGAATGCAGATGCTAAGGAGAAGGCTACCTTGCTCATTAATGCGGGAACAGACGTGAATCAGGTGCTAGATGGCGAGTCGCTGTTGAGTGCTCATATTTACTACGGAATGTCTGATTTCGTCTACCTTTTCATTGCGAGTGGCGCCGATGTTCACTTCCAGGTTGATGGAAACTCTCTGGTGAAATATTGCAAAGAACTGCTGAAAATGGAAGAGCGTCCAGGACCGAAATACGCGAATCCAGAAGATCAACAGGCAGCTTTGGAAAGATGGCATGCTGACATCGAAAAAAGCATGGATTACCTCAAACAAAACGGAGTAAAGTAAGCAGGTATGAAAGCGATTTATCTAGTAATTCTGGCATTTTCGCTCTTCGGATTGAACGCAAGTGCACAATCAGACGAAATTTGTGAGTGCTACTTGAAAGTAAAATCAAGTACTGCTTCAGACGAGAATTTCCTCAGCTGTCTTGAGGCACACCGAAAAGCGGTCACAAAATTCAACGACTCTGTTCTGAAAATGATGCGGAGTGGAAAAATGCAGGGCGTTGAGGAAATCAAGCAAACTGCCGAACAATGGAAAGAGTGTTTTCAACCTAAAATGGCAGCAATCAATTCTGAATTGACCTATCAGTTTAAGGATCATCTAGGGAAAGAAGTAGCATTATTCTTTGATGTTGATTTCACGGCGTACAATAAGTTTACTAAAACGGGGTATTTGGAAATAGAATTCGCGAATTACGATCGCAGTTCAACATGGGAGCGACCAGAAAATGCATTTGTTGGCTCTATCACCATTGCTCGGAAGGACAGTGTCGCCGATCCATCGGATTTCTCTCCTAAAACGTACTCCGTAAAACGCAGCGGTGAGGAATTGGAAGAATATTTCTACGTCGATTATAACTATTTGGACTACAAGCACAGCGGTGGATTTCACAAAGCACAGCCGAAGGAAACATCATCGTTAACGATTGTTGAGAATAACGGGCGGTACATTCAACTCGAATTAAACCACGTTAGCGAAGAAGGTGACATACTCACAGCGACTTTTCAATGCGTGTATCCCTTTACCGAGTTTTGAAATAATGCATCATCAGCAATAAAGAAGCTAGTTCGCCAATCTATTCACTGAAGATTACGCAACCTACCCGAAATGGGCGTGTTCGAAAGAGCGCGTCCTTTTGGGCTTATGACAACTCTTCTTCTTTTTGCGAAATCGTTCCGATGATTTGGTATTTGTGAGCAATAGAAATTGCCTGACTTCGATTTTTTACCAACAATTTCGTGTAAATCCGCTGAAGGTGTGTTTTAATCGTAGATTTTGATACAAATAGTCGCTCGGCTAATTCGTCGTTTGTGAGTCCCAATGCCAAGAAGGCGAGTACTTCCATTTCGCGCGGAGAAAGGCTGAGTAGTTCGTCGGGAAGCTGTTCTTGCTGCGATTTACTGAACACATTCGACAAAATATTCTCTTGTTCTGTCAGCGTGAGTTGCTTGTCCTTCAGCTCTTGATTTAATCGTTCATTAATAGAATTCAGTTCGTTGTTCTTATTCTCGATGAGCATTTTCTGTCCCAAAATCAACAGTTCATTGCGTCGTTTGAAACGGTATTTGATAAACACGATGACGACAATGGTGATCAATACAAGCGCGATGATCGAAATAATCAATAATTGATTTTCGCGCTCTTGAACGATCTGTTCCGATTTGTACGCACTAATTTCAGCTTCTTTTCGCAAACGTAAGTTCCGTTCAAAATTATACCTCGCTTCGATATTGGCAACCGCTTCAATGGTCGTTTCAGAAATCAGCGAATCTGCATAAAGATTGGATTGTTTTAAGGTTTCCAATGCTGATTTAAAGTCACCGCGAAAGGCGAAGTTTTCCGTTTTATCCTTGAAGATATCGCGCATCAGTTTTGGGTTATTCCTTTGCGCATTTTCGAAGGCTAAATCGTTGAAATAATCAGCAGAATCAGTATAATTTCGTTTTCTCGACACCTCCGAAAGGGCGAGGTAGAGTCGAGGAACAAGTATTTGGTCGTCCGTCAAATAAAGATTTGGCAGCGCTTTGTGAAGCATAATGCTCGAAGAGTCGAGTTCCCCTTTTTGCATGTACGTTTTCCCGATATTCGTTAACGCTCGAATGCGTTTATTGGGTAATTTCTGATACGAAGATGAGTTGTAGGAATAGTAAAAGTAGTTCAGCGCCTGGTCCCAATTCCCTTGATTAAAATATGTGATTCCAATATTGAACGACGTGGATGCCATTCCCGCAGAGTCTTGAATTTCTTTTTTCAGTTCAAACGAACGTTTGTAATATTCGATGGCTTTCGGGTAGTTCTGCTGATCGTCGAAAAGCGTCCCGATGTTGTTTAAATAATACCCTTGTCCGAGCACATTGTCCGACCGTTCCATCAATTCGAGTGCTTTCAAAAACTGTTCGAGCGCTAGGTCAAATTCCCCCATCATTTTGTAGGTTTTTCCCAGGTTGTTGTGGGTGATGGACAAATCCTTCAAATCTTCCCAATTCTTCTTGTATTTCAAACACGATTTAAGCTGATTTTCTGCCACTTTCAAGTTGCCGTGAAACCGGTTCAGTTCGCCTGCCTGATCTAGAAAATAGGTGATGTAAAAGGTATCGTTGATCGCTTTACTCTTCGGAATGTATTTTTCGGAAATAGTTAAAGCCTTGGATTTATCAGAAAAGAACAAGGTATCCACCGCCAATTTCGCCGCTTCAATTTTTTGACGGTCTTGGGAGAAGCTAGTAAAGGATAAGAGGACGACGAATAAAGCAATTACACGATTCATAGGGTTTCCGTAGCGTTTTTGAGTAGAGGCCACTAAAATAGTGGATTTCTATTCACCAAAAAAGAACCGCGCCCAGATCAATTGATTGAGTTGATGAACGAACGCCCGAAATTGAAGGGACGCAAAAGCACAGCCACGCGCATTAAGTCGAAAATTAGGGATTTTGTGGAAACGTTTATTGAGGGGATGGGGTGAAGATTTGACTAATGTTCAAAATACTCTCATTAACAGATAAGTAATTTCAAATAACAAAAAAGTGGTATATTTAGGTACTAACATGGTAACTACTTCACATCACTTAGTAAGAAACACTCGTAATGGCTAGGATAGACCATAGATCGTTACAAGTACTGTATAATTCTGATGCTTTCATTGGAAACCTTGAATTATTACGAAAGGCTAGGATTTGGGTATATGAATGGCTCATTATTTATGTCGCCATGGTCGTCTCTTTGATTGTTGTTTTTATTCTTTCAGATAGGGTATGGTTGTTCACCTTTATTTCGGTTTTATGTTCTCTGAGTGTAGTTATCGGAGTTTTAGTTTTTAAGGAAGTTAGTAAAGTGAACCGCTACAAAAGGATCGCTATTTCCTTGGGGAATGAGTTGATTTCGGATATCGTATCTGAACCAATCGTCTACAAGGCAGTTTATTCAGTAAATCCTATGCAAACTTCTTCGGACAAAGGAGAGGATTACGATTTTATTGTCTTGAATAAAAAGTTCTTATTACAAAAGCGTTTGGAAGATTTCGAAAACTTAGGTTATTATGGCGCTAGACGTCTCTATTATCGTGCTCGACTAAATATTAAAGGACGCCGCAGAAGAAGCTGGTTTAGTCGTTTCATTAGAAATGTGCGGTATTTTATACTCAGCATCAGGAACGAAGAACACGTTAATAAAACAAAGACGATTGAGGATAAATGAAAGAGATTCTTCTAGCTATTATAAAAAAACCATTTTCTCTTGGTCGTCTTAAGGTATTATTGTTCGTTCCTTTGGTTACAGGACTTTTTTTCGACTTCAAATTTCGAGTAGATGGCGAGAACGATAATATTTCGCTTTCTAGCGGAGGTAGTGAGCATCTATCATTAATAGTATTCCTATTAATATTTTTTATTGTAATAGTTCTCCTAGATGTTTTGCATGCTAACAAGAATAGAAAGGAGCGGCAGTCGATATTGGATATAATTCGACATCCTGATACACCAGATTCGGTAAAAAAGATTTTAGCCGATAAATATAATAAGCTGGGTTAGTAATCGGTGTTAAGGGATATTTCAGAATAAAGTGCTTCGTTCGTATTGGTTAGGGTGCAGTTTTTCACGATTATCGTAAATAAGACCGTCGATCGCTTCCAATTCTGTTTCGAGTGCTTCGGTATTGTTCCAACGCATTAAACGCACTCCTTGTTCAATCAAAACGATTCCTTGTATCGAAATCATTTCATCCGTTAATTGCAAAGCCTGTTCGAGTTCTTTTTTCTTGCTTATTGTTCTAGTGTTAAATAAATACTGAACTCAATGAGATTTTTAAAATGTCGGGAAAATGTCGGGAAACAAAAAATGCCAACCAACTGTATAACAATTGATTGGCACTGTAAAAAGTGAACCGCATGGGACGGAAATCGAACCACGATATTAATACTGAGAATAATTTAAAGTCCCATAAATAGGGAAGTGTAGAGTATTTTTAAAATGTTAATGAATGTTAACTGCGGTCGTATTTTAAATCAATCAGCCTGACTGATGATCATCAATTCTACTTTGTGCTGCCTTTCAAGTTTATATCCTTTGTGGCTTGGGATTTGAGTTTTTTGTTGTAGTGAGTTGCGAATGAATGAGGGGGCAATATGTTTTAGTTTTTTTGATTTCCATGGATTAGAGTTCAAAGAGGTCTGCATATGTGAAGAAAATTTATTTATATTTGTTAGTGAATACTAACTAACAGAATTATGAACGGAAAAAATAATATATCAATTGGGTTAATAACAATGGGTGTTTTCATGCTGTATGGATTCATCTTAATTTACCTTAGAGACTTTGCTCCTAATGCAAAGGAATGGGCTGAATCTTATCCAATAGGAAAGCATTTTGAATCACGATTAGCGCACGTACATGGTAACTTATTTGCTTTTCTAAATATTGTGATTGGATATTTGTTACTTCAGTTTCCGGATAAATTGAAAAATATAAAACTGATTTCCATACTTGGTTTAACGGGCTTATTAATGCCTTTGGGAATACTAGGTGAAGTCTATTTAGGTTTGCCTCCTGTTTTTGTTCTATTGGGAGCTATTGCCATGACGGCATCAGTTCTAATTTTAGGTGTTTCATTTTTTAAAATTAAATCATAATGAAAGTAATTTTAACAAGTTTCATTCTTTTTTTGCTAATCACTAGCTGCACGAACCAATCAGATTCCAATGGAAATTCTGAACCTAATAAGAATACCTACAATATAGAATTGGTGAACAATGAGAAATGGGAAGTCAACAAAGAAATGATGATTCACATTAAAAATATGGAATCGGATATAAAGTCTACTTCAAATCAATCCAGCCCAAACTATGAGGAACTTGGATCTAAGTTGGATGAGAATATTGGTCTCTTAACATCAAATTGTACAATGACGGGAAAAGCGCATGATGAACTTCATAAATGGTTACTTCCTTTTATTGATTTGGTGCAAGAATTAAATGATGCTGTATCAAAAGAAGAACAAATACAATCTTTTGAAGCAATGCAAGAGTCGATGAATGAATTTAATACGTATTTCAAATGAATATAAAAGACAAGCTCTCAGACAAAGTCGTTTCTGCATACCCTTTATTCAAAGGAGTTGAAGGAAGCGCAACTGCAATACAAATCCAAAAAGGAGAACAACTGAAAGAGCATATTACTAAAACAGAAGCTTTTTTAATTTGTGTAAATGGTTCAGCACGATTTGAAAATGAGAAAGGAGAGAAACACGATCTTAAAAGTGGTGATTGCGTTTTAATTGAACCATTGGTAAAGCATTGGGTTGATGGAATAGAGACCAGTCAACTCGTATTATTGAAATAAAATTTTTTACGTTATGAAGTTAGTAGTTACTAACGTGTTGGTTTTATTATTAAGTAGTATAAATCTATACGGACAAACATGGACATTAGAGCAATGCATTGATAGCGCATATGCTAACAATCAGAGAATTGCTATTGCTGAGAATACTCAAGAATTATCAGCTCTGAAACATAAGGAAATTAAATCCAACCTTTTACCAAAGCTTAGTATTAATGGTGAGTATAAATACTTCATTGAACTCCCATATCAGCTCATGCCATTATCGGTTTTCGGTGGACCAGAAGGACAATTTAAGGAAGCTCAATTCGGTGTACCTCACAACATCAATGCAAATTTACTGTTACAAGTTCCTATTTATTCATCAGCGTTGATGGGCAACATTAATAAGTTGGAAACCTCTCAAAAAATAGTAGAGCTAGAAGTCCAAAAGACGTATGATCAAATTTATTTTGAAGTCTCAAACATTTATCGAAATGCTCAGCTCTTAAAAAGTCAGATGGTTTTTATTGATTCGACCATTTCAAACACAGAAAGAGTTAAGCAAAACATTGAATTTCTAGCCGAACAAAAGTTAGCAAATCAAAATGATGTGAAGAAGTTGGAATTAAAAGTATCCACACTCCAGTCGTATCAAGCCAATCTTGATGTCAAATTACAGCAAATCTACAATGCGCTTCAATTGCTTACAGGAAGTGCTTCAGCTATTGAAGTAGAGGATAATATAATAATGATTGACCTCATGCAGTATGAAGAAAATGGGAATAAGGACATTGAAATAATTCAACTGCAACAAGAGATCATCAATATAGATTTAAAGTCACTGAAACAATCTAAATACATACCAGAGGTTGGATTTGTGGCAACCTACGGAACCCAAGGTTATGGATATGATCAGAGTCCAAATCAGTTTCTAAACTTTTACCCAATTGGATATGTTGGAATAAGATTCTCTTATCCAATATTCAATGGAACTATTACGAATAAAAAAATAGATCAAAAGAACTTAGAGTTGGAGAACTTAAAGTTAAAAGAGGAATTGACCAAAGATGCTCAGCAAGTTGAAATTGGAAATGCTGTTTTGCGTTTAGAAAATGCCTTCAATAATGTTACGCTAAGCGAAGAACAAGTGGATTTAGCTCAATCTATCTATAAACAGGAGGAAAAGAAGCACAAACAAGGACTAATTTCCGTGAATGATTTAATGATCGCTCAAAACGAGCTGATTCAGAATCAACAAAACTATCTCCAAAGTATAGCTGAATTCCTTGCAGCTGATTTAGAACTGAAAAAATTAACCAACAACATTTCAAACAGATAATCATGAAACGAATCATAAGCATATTAATAATTGTGGGCTCGCTTGCCATAGTTGTTATCCAATTAGCTCAAAACAAAAAAGAAGCAGAAAATCGAGTTTATCAATATGATAGAGAAGCGCCAGTAAAAGTGTTTGGTGAAGTAATAAAAGATAAAAACGAAACACAAAACAAGACATTTAGTGGTTTGTTTGAATCTATGAATGAAGTAAAAGTGAGTGCTGATATACAAGCTAAAATCACCCAAATTTTTGTAAGAGAAGGTCAAAAAGTATCCAAGGGGCAAGCCTTACTGAAAATGGACGACCAAATGCTTCAACTTCAATTGAATGTTCTTGAAACCAAATTAGATGGTTTAAAAAAGGATGAATCACGCTATCAGACTTTATCCAATGAAGATGCCGTTCCTGCTATCACTTTGGAAAAAACGCAAAACGCAATTGCAACCATTGAAGCTGAGAAGAAAACAATCCTTGAACAAATCAATAAATCAACTGTTCGAGCGCCATTTAATGGAGTAGTCTCAATGAAATTTTGTGAAGTAGGTGGATTTGCTTCACATGCCGTTCCTTTATTTGAACTAATTAATCAAACCGAATTAAAGTTTGTGATTAATGTACCGGAGGAAGACCTTTATTTGTTTACAGAGGATCAATCTTATTCTATATCAACGGGTATATCCACTAATTCTATGACGGCAAGTTTAAGTCAAGTGAGCAGCAAAGGTGGTATGGGAAACAGTTTCAAAGTAGAGTTTGCTTTGGACAATTCAACTGGAATTAAACCCAAAATGAATGGTGAGTTAAAATTCGTAACCAATCAAAACTTGAATGATGCATTAACCATTTCCTCAAAGGCAATTATTGGATCTGAGTCCAATCCAGAAATATATGTTGTATCCAATGGCAAAGCGGTTAGAACGCCAATTACAATTTCATCAAGAAATGGAGATTATCTATCCGTTAAAGGTGAGATCAACAAAGGAGATACGATTGTAATAGGAGGATTTATCAATCTTTTTGATAATGCCAATGTAATTGTGAACGAATAATCCAAGCGCCATGAATATTACCGAAATTTCGATAAAAAGACCCTCACTGATAATTGTGTTATTCAGTGTATTTATCCTATTGGGATACATTGGATTTAAAAATTTGAGTTATGAGTTAATGCCCGATTTTAATCAGCCAGTTGTGGTAATTAAAACGGTCTATCCGGGCGCAGAACCTCAAGAAGTGGAAACGTCTGTGTCTCGCAAAATTGAAGATGCACTTTCCAACCTTGAAGGAGTTGATTACTTGGTAACAAAATCATTACCCAATGCTTCTGTCATTATTGCCAATTTGGAGTATGGAACTGATTTGGACAAGACCATGCAAGATGCTCAGAGATATATTGATAACATCAGTAAAGATTTGCCTAATGATGTTTTGAGTCCAGAAATGAGTAAAGTTTCTCCGAACGACTTACCGATAATGTCGATTAGCGCAACCAGTGATTTGCCTGCAACAGAATTCTATCAAAAAATGCAGGATGAATACTTACCTCAAATTCAACAAATAAAAGGAGTTGCAGAATTAACGATATTAGGTGGTGAAGAAAGAGAAATTCAGATACTTGTAGATGAAAACAAATTGGAATACTACAATATACCAATGCTTCAAATAGTAGAAGCGATCAATAGATCTGGTTTGGATATTCCAGCAGGTAAAATTGAAAATGGAAGTCGATCTAACTCTGTTAAAATATCATCCAAGTATAATACAGTAGAAGACATAGAGAATATTCAGGTAGCTGTTTTTCCTCCAAACACTTCTATTTACATTAAGGATTTGGCAGTTGTTAAAGATGGAATTAAAGAAATTACTTCTGTCAGTCGTTACAAAGGTAAAAACGGTATTGGGATTCTTCTCAAAAAACAAGGGGATGCCAATGCAGTTGATGTATCAACAAAAGTGAAAGAGAAATTACAGTGGATTGAAGATCAAAACAAGGAAAGTAAAGTCAAATTCATTATGGCAGATGATAGTACAGACAATACAATTGCTGCCGTAAATTCGGTTGTTGTGGATTTAATTATGGCTGTATTATTGGTGTCTTTAGTTATGCTTCTGTTCTTGCGTAGTTTTAGAAATTCTTTGATTGTATTAGTCGCTATTCCTACCTCTTTGGTAACCGCTTTTGCAGTAATGTGGATGCTCGGTTACACACTTAATCTAATGACACTTTTAGCCATGTCGTTAATTATTGGGATTTTGGTAGATGATGCAACCGTAGTATTAGAAAATATCCAACGCCACCTTGATATGGGGAAAGATAAACGAACAGCATCTATGGATGGACGTATGGAAATAGGGTTTTCCGCCTTATCTATTACTCTAGTTGATATTGTGGTTTTTCTGCCAATTCTCTTTTTGCAAGTATTCGTAGCGGATATGCTCAAACAATTCTCAGTAGTTGTGATAACCTCAACTCTTACCAGTTTATTGGTTGGGTTTACCCTAACTCCATGGATGGCTTCCAGAATTGGGAAATCAGAAGACTTAAAGCCTACGAATTTCTTCAATAAATTCTTGATATGGTTTGAAGTTCAACTAGACAATTTCACCAATTGGTACGGAAATCAGTTAAAATGGGTGTTGAATCATAAACTCATTTTTACAGGAATACTTTTGGTATTATTTGCTCTTACAGGAGTGATGTTAAAACAGAATATCATTGGAAAAGAATTGATTGCCACAGGAGATCAAGGAAAATTCCGTCTATCGCTTGAATACGATAAAACGACTTCATTAAAACAAAATAATATTGTTTCCTATCAAGTAGAACAGTTCTTGTTAAGTCAACCTGATATTTCAACAGTATTCAGTAATGTTGGAGGTCCAAGTACGGGGATTGGGAGTTTGGGTGTTGGTTCGCCAAATATTACAGAATTCACTATTCAACTTAAACCAAAACAAGAACGAGATTTTCAACCAACAGAGACTTACATGAAGGATCTTAGAGTTGAACTTCAAGATCAGTTTGCAGGAATTAATTTCTCCATGGCAGGATTAGGTTTAATTCCACGCTCTGCACCAATTGAATTGACTATTAGTAGCGCTAGTTTTGAAGAAGTTTTGGATGTGTCCACCAAGTTACAAAATGCCATACAAGAGATTCCAGGAGCAGATAATGTGCAATTGTCCGTAGAAAATGGCGCACCAGAATACCGAATTATTCCAGATGATATATTAATGCAGAAATACGGCTTAACAGCAGCTTATGTAGGAATGAGTTTCAGAAATGCACTAACTGGAAATGATGATGCCGTTTTAACCCAAGAAGGGACTGAATATCCGATAAGAATCTATTTTGATGAGTTCAATCGAAATGATTATGAAGATCTGAAAAACATGACCATAATTAATCCAAAGGGAATCCCTATTAAGGTGTCTCAATTTGCTGAAGTTGTACAAGAAGAATCGCCGTCATTATTAGAGCGAAAAGACAGACAACCTGCTGTAACGATAACGGCAGATGCGTTAGGTCGCCCTTCAGGAAGTGTTGCGGATGATGTTTTAGCATATATCAATGAAAATCCTTTACCAGAGGGAATGCAAATGACTTGGGGAAGTGACATTAAAAGACAGAACGATAGTTTTGGTGCTCTAGGTTCTGTTCTATTGATCTCATTTATTTTGATTTACCTTATTATGGTTGCACTATATGATAGCTTCATTTATCCATTTGTGGTATTGTTTTCTATTCCAGTTGCAGTTATTGGAGCTTTCTTAGCATTGAATCTTTCACAAAGTCACCTAAGCTTATTTGCGCTATTAGGAATGATTATGTTGATGGGATTAGTGGTGAAAAATGCCATCTTAATTGTCGATTTTACCAATCAACTGAAGGCACAAGGAATGCACTACAAGGATGCACTAATTGAAGCAGGAAAAGGACGTATGCGTCCCATTTTAATGACGAGTATTTCTATGATTGTAGGGATGTTACCAATTGCCATGGCGCAAGGAACAGCAAGCGAATGGAAAAATGGATTGGCATGGGTAATTATTGGAGGTGTAACATCATCACTCATTCTAACAGTTTACCTAGTTCCAGTTGTTTACTATGTGGTGGATTCAATTAAAGAACGCTTTACAAGTAAAAAAACACTTGCAAAAAAGTAATAAGTTAATCGCACTAACTTACCTTTGTTATATGGAGTACACGGCACGACAAATTGAGATATTAAACGCAGCAACCGAACTAATCAATCAGGGAGGAATCCAACAGCTAACCACCAAAGCCTTAGCTGAAAAAATGGGGTTTAGTGAACCTGCAATTTATCGTCACTTCAAAAACAAGACGGATATTTTATCGTCCGTCTTGAATTACTTTGGAATGGGGTTGAAAATAAAAATGAGCGAACTTATCCAAAGTGAAGATAAAGGGATAGAAAAGTTAAAACAGATCATAGATTATCAATTTGAGCATTTCTCCAATCACCCAGCAATTGTCATGGTTATTTTCGCAGAAACTAGTTTTCAGTATGAAGAGAAATTGTCAATTGCAGTCCACAACATTCTGACAAATAAGAAAGAAAGGGTCGTTAGCATTATTCAACAAGGACAGAAAGATGGTTCAATCCGCTCAGATGTAGATTCCAATCAACTAGCTTCAGTATTCATGGGCAGTATGCGTTTTACGATTCTTCAGTGGAGATTAAACAACTATTCTAATGACTTGAGAAAAGAAGGTGAACTGCTTTGGGAGACACTCAATAAGCTCATTTGTAATATGTCCTCGCAATAATTGTACGGTTAGTATGTGATCGAATGTTTGGAAAGGAAAATGAGTATTAATTTATTATAATTACCTGCCATGAAACGATCATAATAGAAGCTTTTCAAAACTCAAGGCTAAAAAGATCATCACGCACCAACCAGTTCTAGTTTTATTTGAAGAATTGTCATTTGGTAAAGCTAACTCTAATATTATTTCTTTGAGCATTTGAAGGTATATTCTGAATCCTTCTCTTTTCTAACTTCCAGCCAAACTGAGCATTTCAAACCTACCAAAATGCTCAAATTCCAATTTGACAAAGGGGTAAATCCCTTGTATATTGAATAAGGTTAAAGCAGGATGTTAAATAATATGAACTAGAATGTAAAATACTGAATTACCTATTTTACCCGTAAAAAAACAAAACCCTCGATTTCTCGAAGGTTTCATTCCTTTTTTGTGAGCCCGATAGGATTCGAACCTATGACCGCCTCCTTAGAAGGAGGGCGATTTTTAAGCTGAAAAATATTCAAATGGTTTGAAACTCCCATATTCAGTACATTTTAGCAAATGGGAGTGTACTAGATTAATAGTTTTTGCGTTTTATTAGCAGGAAAAGAACGCAAAAAAGAACGCAATTTTTGAACTGAATAAAACAATTTCCTACTATGGCTAAAGTACATTTAAAACTCGATACTCGTAAAAATCGTCAGAAAAAGGACGGAACTTTCCCACTCGTTTTATCCTTGCATCATAATTCTAAAAGCCGACCAATCGGTTTGAAATACGCCTTTAATTTGGAAGATTGGGATGCTGAAAAATTAGTTCCGCTTAATATCAAGAATGCTAGACATGTCGGCGCGAAGTTAGAATCGTATTTAATGAAAGCTCGTGTATTCTTAAACGAGTACAACTTGGACTTGGAATTTTGGACAATTCAGGAATTGAAAATACGGATTGAAGCTGAGATCTTTTCAACGTCAAAATCAACACCAAGGACAAAACTTAAATATACAGCAATGAAATCAGAGAGTATTTCATTAACTGAGTTCGCTGAAAGTCAAATGCAACGCCTGAGATTAGCTAAACGAAACGGCAGCGCTGAATCCTTGAAAGATGCAATTTCACGTCTAAGAGCATTTAGCGGTTTGGATTCAATAGGCTTCGCTCAGGTAGATGTGTTGTTTTTGGAGAATTTCACGGCTTATTGTTATTCAAGAGATAATAAAGCGAGTACGATTCACACTTACCTAAAACCGATAAGAAAACTATTCAATGATGCGATCAGTTTGAAATTGATTGGGTCTGAAATATTTCCTTTTGACACTTTCAAAATCCCAAAAGCAGGAAAAACTAAGAACAGGGCTTTAAGGTTAGTGGATATGGAAGCAATTAGAGGGTTGAAATTAAAACCGAATACGGCTATTTGGAACGCTCGAAACTATTTCTTATTCATGTTTAATAATATGGGAATCAATTTTATTGATCTCGCTAAATTAAAGAAGGCACAGTTAGTTAACACTAAGTATGATGAAGCTGGAAAACTCATAGAAGGAAGAATCACGTTTAATCGAAGCAAAACGTCTGATTCTTTCTCGATCAAATTAACCGATGAATCCATTCGTATATTGAATTACTATGGAGTTGGGGAGAAGTCGAATCAAGATTTCGTTTTTCAGTATGGATATGAAGAATCAGAGATTGGAAGGAAGCGTTACAAACAACATCGTAAGCGACTCAATAAGAAATTAAAGGAAATTGCTGAATTGGCAGGATTGGATGAACCGCTGACTACATATTATGCCCGTCATAGTTGGGCAACCATTGCAAAGCGTAAAATGATTCCTGTAACCATGATTTCTGAAGCATTGGGCCATAAAAATTTGAAAACTACGCAGATTTATTTGGACTCTTTTGATAACGATGAGTTGGATGCTGCGAATGAAAATGTTGTGGGTTGAGTTTATTCGAAATGAGTGTTGCAGTACTCAAAGAACTGATTTTAGTTTAATTAACTTCTTGATTGAACCTTGTTTCAAGAATCTTTTGAAAGGTGTAAATGTATGCTCCACATTTCATCAATCACTATTGTTTTTATTATGTGAAGGCAGTAATAAAGAATCAAAGTAGGTTTATTTCTCCCTCTTCATGATCTGCGATTAATCTTTGCACTTCACCCAATTCCAAATTAGTGTAATTGGCAATTTTCGCTGGTTCCATCCCGTCTTTATACAATTTAATGGCAATAACCGATGTGGCTTTTACGTAATCCAACTCAGCTGTTTCTCGCTTCAAAATTTGAATGGTTAGGGCATCGGGAATATTCGTCAAATCGGATTCTAATTCTTGTAGTAATCCAGAATCTAAAAAGCTATAATAACTTGCTTCCGTTACTATGAGATGATCCCAAACGGGGACATTTAAAAACTTTCCTACATGAATCATCTGGTGCGTCGTATTACGATCGGCTTCTGAGGGTTTTAGAGTTCCAGAGGGATGATTATGTACCAAGACAATTTGATACGCTTTTTTATTTAAAGCGAAACTAAAAATCTCCATCGGATCAGTAAGGGTCGTTTTTGATGTGCCGAGGCTTATCAATTCAATGAATAGTATTTCTTGAGTGACATCTAATCCAACTACCCAAAAATGCTCTTTCTTTTGATCAATCTTATGAGATCGGTTTAAAACCTGTGCCATTACCTTGTAAAGATCGACACCATTCAAAACTCGAATTTTTTCGTTGCTTCTTAGCTTAACATTCATATAATCAAAGTTAGTATTTTCCATTACAAGTTAATTAAATGATTCCCACTCTTTCAGATATGATTAAATCATCGGGTGTAATATCTCATTTTGAATTAAACAGCATTAAGGAATTCAAGAATGCTATCCAAAACAAATGGGATAATCATAAATAAAGGTGTACATTGCTTCAAATGAAGATGATTTTGAAATACATGAAGAGCTTTACACTAGGGATTCTAGTGCTTCTTTTGTTTTCAAATTCAACATTCGCTTATTCTGTTGATTATCACTTTTGTCAAGACGAAATAAAGTCAGTTGCTTTCTTCGGAAAGAAGGCTTCATGTTCAAAAATGATCGAATCAGACATTGGTTCGTGCTGTGATAAAAAAAGCAACCCTTCGGATGAAGAGCGAATTTCTAAGAAATCATGCTGTAGCAATGAACAACTAGAGAATGCCTCAGTTTTTCAGGGGAAAGTGGACTTTGAATCATCCTTCCATTCATCTCTTTTTGCAATTTTACCGGTTGAACTTTCAATCGAATCGGGCATTACTTTTGATTCTAGTAACGATGAGGCGAGTAATCATCGTCCACCAATAATTTATTGGACAACCCACCAATCTCTTCTTCAGGTATTTTTAATTTGATTCTGAACTTTCTTTAGAATTTGTGGTCCTTCTTATGGAAGTTCCGCACCATCGATTAATTGCCCTTTTTTTACAAACTTTCATTAAATCACACACCATGAAAAAATTTACTTTTTTATCATTATTCTTATTGTTTTGTCTGTCTTCGACAGCTCAAATCACAACGGAATTAAGAATTTATCACAAGCTAGGAACTCAAGCATTCCAGTTTAATACAACGACACAAAGCAGTGTCGGAGATGACTACCAAATTACTCGACTTCAATACTACATGACGAAATTCACTGTCATTCATGATGGTGGTCAAGAAACAATTATTGATGACGCTGTTGTGGCGTTGGTAAATGCTTCTGATGGAGCCTACTCAGTGGTTGAACTAGGAAGTTTGAATCTTACAAACGTTGAGGGCGTTAAATTTCACATTGGCGTTCACAGTCCTGTCAACAATGAAAATCCAGGTCTTTATCCATCTGATCACCCTCTTGCACCGCAGGCACCTTCAATGCATTGGGGTTGGGCTTCGGGTTATCGTTTTTTGGTTTACGAAGGAAAAGGCGGAACGAATTTCTCGCAAACTTTTCAAATGCACGGACTTGGAAACGGAAACTATTTCGAAACAACAGTTAATGCTGTCGGACAAAATGTTGGGGGAACAATGTATATTGTTTTAGATGCCGATTACACAATGGGAGTTGAAAATATTGATGTTTCTGCGGGGGTGATAGCGCACGGAGTAGATCAAGAAGATAGAACGTGTCTTGAAAATTTCAGAGACTACGTGTTTTCACAAAGCACAGAAGTATTGGTTGCTGGGACTGAAGAACAAGATCAGCTAGTTGATTGGTCAGTTTATCCGAATCCAACGTCTGGTGAGGTAAATATCTCAATTGACAACACTATTGATTTTGATCAAGTACGAGTAACAAATGCATTAGGTGAAACTATTTCATTGGTTGCGGAAGAGGAAGCAATTGTATTGAATGATGAAGGCGTTTACTTCATTCAATTACTGAATGACGGAGCCATTTTAGGAACTCAACGCATCGTTAAAAACTAAGGAATATGAACTCGAAGTATTTAGTATTTGCTTTTTTGGCAAGTGGTCTTATTGTACTAGCATGTAAAAAAACGGTAACGGGAAACTATGCTGAGTATGATGACTCCCCGTATTCATTAAATCTCATTAATGGAACATTACCTGTCCCAAATCTTCCATCTGATAATCCTCTAACAAAGGCAAAGGTTGAGTTGGGAAGAATGTTGTTCTACGAGAAGAGCATGTCATCAGACGGGACCGTGAGTTGCGCAAGTTGTCATCACCAAGAGACAGGGTTTTCGGATCCAAACCAATTTTCTGTTGGAGTCGGCGGAGCTACTGGAGGAAGGCAAGCAATGGGTGTAATCAACATGGCTTGGAATGAAAACGAATTCTTCTGGGATGGAAGAGCACATTTTTTAAGGGATCAATCCTTAGGACCAATTGAGAATCCACTTGAAATGAACGAAACGTTGGAAAACGTCATTCTTAAGTTGAATTCCAATCAGAAGATTAAACAACAATTTGTTCGTGCATTTGGATCGCCAGAAATTACATCGGAAAAAATGTCTCTGGCTATGGAGAATTTTATGATGTCTCTTGTTTCGGATGACTCAAAGTATGACCGCTACTTAGTTGGTGAAGCAGTTTTAACAGCAAGTGAAGAACGCGGTAGAGAATTATTCTTTTTGGAATATAATGAATTCTTTCCCGACCAGTCAGGCGCAGACTGTGCACATTGTCATGCTGGAGCGAATTTCGAAAATGATCTATACATGAATAATGGTCTTGACTTGACTTCACAGTTTATCGATTTCGGAAGAGAAGATGCAACAGGTGATCCAATGGATAGAGCCAAATTCAAAGTGCCGACGTTGAGAAATATCGAGGTAACGGCACCATATATGCATGATGGTCGATTCCAAACCCTAGAAGAAGTAGTCGATCATTATGATCATGGAATTAAGAACTCAACAACTGTTGATCCTGCAATTTTGGCTACTTCGTCGACAACACTTATGTTGACGGAACAAGACAAAATAGATTTAGTGAACTTCTTGAAAACCTTAACGGATTATACTTTTCTAAGTAATCCCGCATACTCTGATCCAAACTAGAAGGTGAGGATTTCATGGAGGCAAAATATTCGTTTTGCCTTCGTGAATTAAAAAAAATCAATGCTCTCAATTATTGAGATAAAAACAAGAAATATGAAACCGAAGAATAGTTTAACTAAATATCTTCAGGCTCTAGTAATGGTTGTCTCGACAACCGCTTCTTTTGCTCAATGTCCTGCTGGTGAAGCAGAGGTAACAATAGTCGTACATTCAGATAATTACGGTTATGAAGGATATTGGCAATTACTTCCAAATGGAAGCCCATGTGGCACAGGAACAATAGCAGAAGGAGGTAATTCGGCTGTCGGTTGTGGAGGAGCTGGACTGCAAAACCAGACTCCGGGAGGATACGCAAATAATGTCGACGTAACAGAAGGGCCTTGGTGTCTTCCATTAGGTACTCAATTTGATCTGTTCTTTGCCGATGATTGGGGAGACGGCGGATTCTCATTTGATATTATTGTAAATGGTTATCAAATTGAATCATTCGACGGTGTTGGACTCGGTGGAACATATACATTCACAGTTGAAGAGCCACCAGCCTATGACTTAAGCGTATTCGGTGCGAACTTATACAGTTATGTTACCGTTGGATCGTATGATTTGGAAGCTACCGTTTTCAATCAAGGAACAACCGAAATCACATCTTATGATTTGAATTACTCCGTTGATAATGGTGCCGTGTTTACTCATGCAGTGACAACGTCATTGGTAAATTACACGAGTGAACACGTGGATCACAGTATTCCAATAAACATTCCAGCAAATGGAGTTTATACTATCAAGATCTGGACAAGCAACTTGAATAATGGAAACGTTGACCTTGTTCCAAGTAACGATACATTGACACGTCAAATTGAAGCTGGCCCAGGAAGACCAAATATCATTGATCAGTATGTGAATGTAGTAACGACTATTGAAACCGTAGCTAATAGTTCAAACCAAGTAAACAAACCGACTGATTTAGATTTTCACCCAGTTTTAACGAATAACGAGCTTTGGGTAACAAACAAGGGAACCGAAAACTCAGGAGGTAGCACGGTTACAATTTATGACGCCGGACAAACGGGTCAGACATCGATTTACAAACAGGATGGAAACGCATGGCACTTTATGTCTTTGCCTACTGGAATTGCCTTTAGTCAAAATGGGAACTGGGCGAATTCGCCAGGAGTTTACGATGCGAATCATAACGGAGGATCAGCCTTCACGGGTCCTGCATTATGGTCGAGTGACATGACTGTATATGCACAACCATCAGGAGGAAACGGAAATCACTTGGATATGCTTCACCAAAGCCCTGAATGCCAAGGTATCGCCGCAGAGAAGGATAATGTGTTTTGGGTATTTGATGGTTACACGAGTGATATTGTTCGATACGATTTTGCTGAAGATCATGGCCCTGGAGCAGATTTTCATGGTGATGCCATCATCCGCAGATATTCTGATGATGCTGTAGCTAAAGATCCGAGTGATCAAATTGTAAGTCATCTTGTTCTTGACGAGAATGCGCAATGGTTATACACAGTGGATCATGGTAATCAGAGAGTAATCAGAATAGATATCAATACAGGATCAGACCAAGGTGGAGCACCAAATTATCCTTTAACGGAAACAGTAATTGAATATTCCGAGTTCACGGGTTATACGCAAGAAACAGTAATTACTGGTTTGGATAAACCAGCAGGTATTGATGTAATTGATGACCGCATGATTATCAGCGAGTACCAGACTGGAGAAATTGTGATCTATGACATTTCTACATTGCCTGCCGTTGAAATCGAAAGAATCAGCACCGGCTATACAAGTGTTCAAGGAATTAAGATCGGCCCAAGTGGTAAAATTTGGTTCGTTGATTACAACTCTAACGGCGTTTATAGAATCGAATCTGATGGATTGGGAATTGCAGAATCAACAATTGATTTTAATGTTTACCCAAACCCTACATCTGGTGTGTTGAATATTGCGCACCCATCTATTAATGATGGGAATGTTGAAGTCCGCAACATCAATGGAGCAATCGTCCATACTCAAAAAGTTGGATCGAATTCAACAGTGCTAAATTTGGACGCGGTACCAGGAATGTACTTCGTTACTGTTGAAACATCCAACGGTGGAATCAGTACGAAAAAAGTAATTGTAAAATAATGAACGAGCAGGCTGCGTTATTTAAATGCAGCCCGCTCTTTTATCAGTTTGTTAACAGATAAGCTGGTCAGAAAAAGGTATTTTTAAATATGGTGAAGGTATTCACATCTGTTTTCTTAATTGTCGTTGCACTTCTTGGTGCGATCGGAGTAAACTATGATACGCACTATTGTGGGGGTGTTCTAGTGGATCAACAATTATCGATAATACCTTCAGATTTATCATGTGGAATGTCAGCTGACATGGATGCTTCAGCTGATAAATCAGGCGTGAACTTTTCTCAAGCCTGCTGTGAAAATCATCACTTTGGGTTTCAAATTTCTGATGATTACAATGATTACAGGAGCGCCCAATTCCTATTTATTTCAAATTCCTCTTTTCCAGAAATTCAATTGGAGTACGTTTCGTTTATTCAAGAATCCGAGTATAGCTTTATAGGTTACTCCCCGCCGCCATTGCTGGAAAACATTCTCCTTAAAAAGGAATCCTTTCTTATTTGATTAATATCTGTTCAGAATTACTGAGGTAAATTCTAGGCATTGCTATGCCCAAATTTCTCTATTAATCAACTTTGAATACAGATGTTAAATTCAATTATTAAATTCTTTCTCGATAACAAGCTCGTCGCATGGATCATGTTGCTGATGTTCGTACTTTGGGGACTTGTAACTGCTCCGTTTGATACTGGCATTAATTGGCTCCCAAAGGATTCGGTTGCGGTCGATGCAATACCTGACATTGGGGAAAATCAACAAATCGTATTTACGAAATGGGCAGGACGATCTCCTCAGGATGTTGAAGATCAGATAACCTATCCACTAACCTCGGCACTGCTTGGAATTCCAGGTGTAAAAAGTGTGAGAAGTAATTCAATGTTCGGCTTTTCGAGCATTTACCTCATTTTCGAAGAAGACGTTGAATTCTATTGGAGCCGCAGTAGAATACTTGAAAAGCTAAATTCACTTCAATCTGGATTACTCCCGAATGGAGTAAAACCTTCATTAGGACCAGATGCGACTGCTTTAGGGCAGATTTATTGGTATACACTTGAGGGAAGAGATTCTGATGGGAATGCCACGGGCGGTTGGGATTTACACGAACTTAGATCGACCCAAGATTTTTACGTCAAATATGGTTTGCAATCAGCAAGTGGAGTATCTGAAGTTGCTTCTATCGGAGGGTTTGTTCAGGAATACCAAGTTGATGCCGACCCTGAAAAAATGAGAGCCTACGATGTTTCATTGGAAAATCTGATGAAGGCGATCAAGGAAAGTAATCTAGATATTGGTGCTCAAACTCTGGAGATTAATCTCGCTGAATACTACGTTCGAGGATTGGGATATGTCAAGAAGCTATCTGATATCGAATCCAGCGTGGTGAAAGTTTCTAACAACATTCCGATTACTGTTGGTGATGTCGCAAAAGTTCATCTAGGTCCAGCGACGCGACGCGGTATCCTAGATAAGTCTGGAACGCCTGCCGTTGGTGGTGTGGTTGTCGCTAGATACGGGGCAAACCCAATCGAAGTCATCAACAATGTGAAGGATAAGATAAAGGAAATTCAATCCGGCTTACCATCCAAGACCTTAGACGACGGCACGGTTTCCCAACTTACCGTGGTTCCTTTTTACGATCGAACGGAATTGATAGAGGAAACGATAGGAACACTTGAAGAAGCGTTAACACTGGAGATTATGATCACGATCATCGTGGTCATCCTAATGCTTCTTCACTTAAAATCTTCCTTGCTGATTGGAGCATCGCTTCCTGTGGCAGTCCTGATGTGTTTTATTGCCATGCGATATTTTGGAGTTGATGCTAATATCGTTGCCTTATCTGGAATAGCCATTGCCATCGGAACTATGGTAGATATGGGGATTGTGCTTTCTGAAAGCATTGTGGTTCATATAAAGAATGCGCCCCCTGATCAACCAATGAAGCAGACGATTTATTTGGCGACGACGGATGTCGCTTCTGCCGTTTTAACAGCTGTGGCAACGACAATTGTTAGTTTTTTACCCGTATTCACAATGGAAGCAGCTGAGGGAAAACTCTTTCGACCGCTTGCGTTCACAAAAACCTTTGCACTACTCTCATCAGTATTAGTAGCGATCACGATAGTTCCTCCAATTGCAGAGCAAATTTTTAGCTTGAAAAAAAGGGGTAAAGCATCAACCTATATTTCTCAAATTTCATTAGCCGTTCTTGCAGTTATTCTATTGTTCACAGACTTCGCATTTATAGGCTTGTTCGGTCTAGTCGTTGGAGTCGGTGGCTTGGTAACGACATACTACGAGGATAAGAAACCAGAATCATGGCTCTTACGTTTGAGTTACATCAAAAACATCATTTATGCGCTCGTTGTTGCTTGGCTTCTAGCCAAAATTTGGATGCCATTAGGAGTTTCACATTCAGTGTTCTTGAACCTTTTGTTTGTGGTCATTATAATTGGGGTGTTGATAGGTTTTTTCTACGTTATCATACATTTCTACGAGAAAATATTGCGGTTTTTCCTTCGCGTGAAATATGTTTTTGTTGGGATAATAGGAATACTGATTTTTGGTGGGATTTCGATTTTTATGAATACGGGGCAAGAGTTTATGCCCTCTTTGAATGAGGGCTCTTTCCTTTTGATGCCAACCTCAATGTCGCACTCTGGAATGCAGATGAATGAAGCGAATCTGCGCCTTCTCGACATGTCAGTTTCCTCGATTCCAGAGGTTGATGTTGTTGTCGGAAAGGCTGGACGTGTTGAAAGTTCACTCGATCCTGCACCCATGTCAATGTACGAGAACATTATTTCATACAAATCTGAATACAAAGTAGATTCAGATGGTCACCGAATGCGCTTTAAAATGACCAAAGATGGTGAGTACGCTCGGGATAGCTCGAATGAACTCATTCCAGATAAGAATGGAAATTATTTCAGACAATGGCGTGATCACATCAAATCACCGGATGATATCTGGGAGGAAATAATTGTAGCCACTAAATTGCCTGGCATTACTTCGGCTCCTAAACTTCAACCCATAGAAACTCGTCTTGTGATGCTTCAAACAGGAATGAGGGCGCCAATGGGAATTAAGGTGAAAGGAACGGATTTAAAAGAAATTGAAGCCTTTGGACTGGAACTCGAAAAGTACTTGAAGGAGGTTGAAGGGATTAAAAAAACGGCTGTTTTCGCTGATCGAATTGTAGGAAAACCCTACCTCATGTTGGATATTAAACGTGATGCCATCTCCAAATATGGATTGACGATTGTTCAAGTACAAAATCAAATTCAAGCGGCAATAGGTGGAATGGTGATGACTACGACCGTTGAAGGGCGAGAGAGATATGGTGTTAGATTGCGTTATCCGACCGAATTGAGAAATGAGCCAGAAAAACTCAAACAAATTCTGATAGCTGCTCCGAATAGAGCGCAAATACCTCTTGGAGATTTGGTCGATATCAGATATGAGCAAGGTCCGCAATCCATTAAAAGTGAAGATGGGTTCTTAGTCGGATATGTTCTTTTCGACAAAGAAGACGGATTCGCAGAAGTTGATATTGTTCGAAAAACACAAGCATATTTGGACGATAAAATTGACCAAAAAGTGTTAACGGTTCCCGCAGGCATCAACTATAAGTTTGCTGGAAATTACGAGCAGCAAGTTCGATCAAATAAACGATTGATGTTGGTTCTTCCAATTGCGCTCGTGTTGATCTTTCTAATCTTGTATTTTCAATTTAAGTCGGTTCTGACTTCCTTCTTTGTTTTCATTGGAGTGTTTGTTGCCTTCTCAGGAGGATTCATTATGCTTTGGTTTTACGGGCAAGATTGGTTCATGAACTTCGACTTTTTTGGTGAAAACATGCGCGACTTGTTCCAAGTGAAATCAATCAATTTGAGTGTAGCGGTTTGGGTAGGATTTTTAGCCTTATTCGGAATCGCAACAGACGATGGCGTTTTAGTTGCGACCTATCTCAAAACAAGCTTTAAAGAGAACGAACCAAAATCCATTGAAGAGATTCGTGACGCTGTTGTGGAGGGCGGGAAACGTAGAGTGAAACCTGCGATGATGACCACCGCAACTACAATTTTGGCACTACTTCCTGTATTAACTTCAACAGGAAAAGGGTCTGATATCATGCTCCCAATGGCAATACCTTCTTTCGGAGGAATGATGGTGAGTGTAATTACCATGTTCACCGTCCCCGTTTTCTATGCGCTTTGGAAAGAAAATCGCTACAAATGGAGAAAGAGAAGTGCTACTAAATCTATTGAACAATGAAAAAGTTAACACAAATATTAATTGCTTTCGGGTGTTTTCTATCGTTGAACACTTTCGGTCAATCGCTTGATTCTATCTTGCAATTGGTGGTAGAAAACAACCCTGAGTTGAAAGCACTACGACTTGAATACGACGCAGAATTACTTCGCAAAGATCAGGTTAGTACTTTGCCCAACCCGTCGCTGGGCGCAGGAGTGCCCATTTATCGTCCTGAAACGCGTTTGGGTCCACAAGTATTGATGGTCAGTGCTAGTCAGATGTTTCCATGGTTCGGAACGAATAAGGCAAAAGAAGATGTTGTCATCAGTATGTCGAAGACTCGATTCGAAAAAATTGAGTTGAATCGATTGCAATTATTCAACAAGGTTCAAGTGGCTTATTATGAGTTGGCGCTGATCGAACGGGAAATAGAAATTAATGACAGCATGATCACTCAATTCGATGCCCTGTCAGCAATTACTTTGTCACAAATTGAAGGCGGGAAATCGTCGGCGGCAAACTTGTTTCGAATTCAACTAAAGACGGATGAATTAAAACAGGAAATTGTAAAACTCAACGTAAAGAAGGATAAAAGTCAAGCCGTAATCAATAGTATTACACAGCAACCTTGGGATACGCAAATTGTAACGGAGAGCGCTGCGAACATTCCTACCCTAGATTTGGAAATCGCCTCAATTGAGAAGAACATCAAGGAGAATTACCCTTTAATCCTTCAATTGAATAGTGAGATTGAAACAGCCGAAAAACGAATGGCTCTTAATCAAAAAATGGGGATGCCGACTGTTTCGGTTGGAGTTGATTATTCAGTAGTTACGAAACGAACTGACGCCAATCCACAATACAATGGACGTGATATTTTCGTGCCAAAAGTGATGATTAGCCTTCCTATTTATCGAAAGGGATACAAAGCTAAAGACGCAGAGGAAAGAGTTCGAATGGATGCGCTGGAATACAGAAAAGAAGATGTTGTTTCCAGAGTAATGACGAAAATCATTGCTGCACAATCAAATTACAAACAAGCAGTCTTGGACAATGAACTAAGTTATAATCAAATTGAGACGATTCGTCGAACCTACGCGATTATGCTATCGGAATACAGTGTTGATGGAAGGAATTTCGACGATCTTCTTGAAATTGAAAATCTACGGCTTAAGTACCGAATTGGCGTCGCCCGTTCTGTTTTTGCGGCTCAAAAAGCAAAAGCCAATATCGAACTATTCACGAATACTTCAATTAAGAACTAGAACACATGAAACATACCTATAAACTTTCAGGAATGCATTGTAATTCATGTAAAGAAAAGATCAGTGAATTACTTTCAGTTGTCCCTCATGTTGAACATGTTGAGGTCAACTTAGAATATAAAGTTGTGGACATCACAATGGATGAACACATCAATATTTCAGTGCTAAAATCTGCCTTAGAAAATTCTTCCTACGGAATTCATCTTCCAAGTGAAGAAATTCCTACGCAAGAGTCAACGAATAACGTTTCGTCAATTGACAATAATCCTAATGCAAGGTATCACTGCCCAATGAACTGCGAAGGTGATAAAACCTATAGCGAACCAGGATCCTGTCCTGTCTGTGGAATGCCATTGGTGGCAGAATTGTCAACAACTTCTCCGAAAACAGAGAATACAGAATCTAAGAAATTGCTGTTTAAACTCTGGATAGCAACAGCTTTCACCATGCCGATTTTTATCATCGCGATGTTGCTGATGCTGAAGCCGAGTCCGCTAAATGCCATCATGGATCAAATCTATTGGGACTGGATTCAATTTATCCTTTCATTGCCTGTAATTTTTTACGCGACTTGGATGTTCTTTCAACGAGCTTACGCCTCTATTGTCAGAAAGAGTCTCAACATGTTCACGCTCATCGGAATTGGAGCTGGTGCAGCAGTGATATTCAGTATTGTTGGTTTACTGTTTCCAGATATCTTCCCCGAACAATTTAAATCCGAGGATGGCAATGTCCACATTTATTTTGAAGCGGCAACAGTCATTCTGACCTTGGTTCTTCTAGGACAAGTTTTAGAAGATAGAGCTCACAACAAAACAAATTCAGCGGTTGAGGAGTTGATCAAATTGGCTCCTAAAAACGCGGTTCGAATTCAGGGTGAAGAGGAAGTTGTGATTCAAATTGATCAAATCAAAGTGAACGACATTCTTCGAGTTAAGCCAGGGGATAAAATTCCTGTTGATGGGAAGATCACGGAAGGAAATGCGACAATTGACGAATCGATGATTTCGGGAGAACCCGTTCCAGTTGAAAAGAATGTTGAGGACACAGTTACTTCGGGAACAATTAATGGGAACACCTCTTTTCTCATGAAGGCGGAAAAAATTGGTTCAGACACACTCTTGTCGCAGATCATTCACATGGTGAACAGTGCAAGTCGGAGTAAAGCGCCAATTCAAAAAACAGTCGATACAATATCTAGTTACTTCGTACCAATTGTGATCGCGTTGTCCGCTCTTACTTTTTTGATTTGGGCAATTTGGGGACCAGATCCTAAATTCGTTTATGCCTTTGTGAATGCTGTGGCTGTGTTAATCATTGCCTGTCCATGTGCATTAGGTCTAGCCACTCCAATTTCCATTATGGTTGGAATGGGAAAAGGTGCGACCGAGGGAGTTCTTATTAAAGATGCAGAGTCTCTGGAGACGTTTAGTTCCATCGACACCTTAATTGTAGATAAAACAGGAACCTTAACAGAAGGACGTCCCACAGTTGAGAAGATCATTACTCTAAATACAGAGGATGAATTCAAGGTATTACAAACTGCGGCATCATTGAATAAATCCAGTGAACACCCATTGGCAAAAGCGATTCTTGAATATGCAAAGTCAAGCAATGTCAATCTCGTAGAAATTTCTGATTTCGAATCAATCACAGGGAAAGGCGTAACCGCGTTTATTGATGAATCTCCAGTCTTCATTGGGAATAATGCTTTAGTAGAAAAAGCCAACGCTGAACTAGACGAAAAACTTGAGCAAAGAATGATTACCGAGAAAAAACTTGGAAAGACCGTTCCTGCGGTTATTGTGGACGGAAATGTAATTGGTGCAATTGTCATTTCCGATAAGATCAAGGAAAACACAATAGAAGCGGTTCGTCAAATCAAATCCAAGGGAATTCAGATTATTCTAATGACAGGAGACAATGAGTTTTCAGCGAAGTACGTGGCTGATACTGTTGGCATCTCCGAATTCGAGGCAAATTGTCTTCCCGAAGATAAATTAAAGCGCATTGAAAGATTACAGTCTGAAGGGGTAAAAGTAGGAATGGTTGGTGATGGAATTAATGATGCACCAGCTCTTGCATTATCTGATGTGGGAATTGCAATGGGAACTGGAACTGATATTGCCATTGAAAGTTCGCAAATCACATTGATTAACGGAGACATCCACGGTGTTGTGAAAGCGTTGAACCTGAGTCGTGGAGTGATGCGGAACATTCGCCAGAATTTGTTCTTTGCCATGGTTTATAATAGCGTGGGTGTTCCCATTGCAGCAGGACTTCTTTATCCACTTTTCGGAATGCTTTTATCTCCGATGATTGCAGCTTTGGCAATGAGTTTTAGCTCAGTCTCGGTTATTTTCAACGCACTACGATTAAAACGAATTTCAATTAAATAGAACGATGAAAAAGCACATAATTATACCTATAGTAGCAGGCATCCTCGGATTGCTGATTGGTACATTTTTTCTTAGCTCAGATGGAGAAAGTACTAAAAGTGAAAAAGGTTCAAGTACTCAAACGGAGGAAATATGGACTTGCTCAATGCATCCACAAATCCGAAAGAATGAGCCAGGGAAATGCCCTATTTGTGGAATGGATTTAATTCCAGCTGATAACAATGCTGGAAGTAACCCTCTTGTTTTTGAGATGACCGATGATGCAGTTCGAATAGCAAATATCCAAACAACAGTTGTTGGAAATTCCGATGGAACAGGTGGTTCACTCTCGTTGTCTGGAAAAATATTAGCAGATGAAACAGCTTCTTCAAGCGTGGTAAGTCATATTCCTGGTAGAATTGAAAAACTATATATCGGATTTACAGGTGAACGTGTAAGTAAAGGACAGCGAATAGCGAAAATCTATGCACCAAATTATGTCACAGCACAACGAGAGCTTTTGGAGGCAAATAAGGTCAGGGATGTAAATCCTGGATTATTAGAGGCAGCAAAAAACAAACTCCGTTATTGGAAGATCAGTAACAAGGAAATAGATGCGATTTTAAAGAGTGGACACGTTCAGGAATACGTTGATGTTCGATCTGATTATTCGGGAATCGTTCATCGAAAATTAGTTTCCGTTGGTGATCATTTAGGTCAAGGTGAAGCACTTTTAGAACTCCAAAACCTTTCAAATTTATGGGCTGTTTTCGATGTCTATGAATCGCAGCTGAACCAAGTGAAGATGGGAGATAAGATCACTTTTACAACTCCAGCATTGCCTGGTCAAGAATTCTCGTCGACAGTTTCGTTCATCGATCCAATTGTAAATTCCAATTCTCGCACGACCGGAGTGCGAATGGAAATTCGAAACTCGAAGAATCAATTAAAACCAGATATGTTCATAAATGGAACGCTGATGGGTAGAAAATCCGTGGATCAAATGTTAACTGTTCCAAAAACCGCTGTTCTTTGGACTGGCGAACGGTCTGTCGTTTACGTGAAAGTTCCTAACACAACCGTTCCATCGTTCGAATTTAGAGAGGTGACTTTGGGTGGATCAACGGCTGATCAATATGAAATTTTGGAAGGAATAGAATCAGGGGAAGAAGTTGTGACAAATGGAGCGTTTGTTATAGATGCTTCTGCACAACTGAACAACCAAGCAAGCATGATGAATAGATCTTTGCTTGAAACGAAGCACCAACATTCTGATGAAATGGTCATGAATTATGAGTCTAATGATTTATTCAAACAACAGTTGTCAGATGCGACGGAATCCTACATTTTAGTGAAGGATGCGTTAGTGGAAGATAATTCGAAAATGTCTGCTCAACGAGCAAAAGAATTAGTTGTAGCACTCAAAAAAGTTGATATGAAACTTGTGAAGGGTGATGCTCATATTTTCTGGATGGAAAAACTCACACAGATCAATTCGGCTTCAGATAAAATCGCATCATCTAGTAAGATTGAGGATCAGCGAATAGCATTCGATCATCTTTCTCAAGAAATGATTGAAGCTATATCTGCATTTGAGGCAACTTCCACAGACTTGTATGTCCAAGAATGTACTATGGCATTTAATGGGAAAGGTGCCAGTTGGATCAGTCGTAGTTCGAAAATAATGAACCCATTCTATGGTTCAGAAATGTTGAACTGTGGATCAATCATCGATACAATTAAAAAAGCAAATACAAACACAAGAGAAGACCATAGTGGTCATGCTCACTAACTATCAAAACAAATAATATGAAAAATCTATTTTTAATCTTAGCAGCTTCTGCATTGATCTTTGCATGTGGAAATGAAGGACCAGCAGAGGGCGAAACAAGTGAAACATTTACAGTTTATGGAAATTGTGGAATGTGTGAAAAAACGATCGAAGGCGCATTAGCAGATGTTGAAGGAGTGACATCAGCTGATTGGAACAAAGAAGACGATCAGTTGAGTGTAATTTTCGAAAACGACGTGATTACTTTGGATGCCATTAAACAGAAAGTAGCTGATGTTGGTTACGATTCAGATTCGCACAGAGCAAAGGACGAAGTGTATAATAATTTACCTGGTTGTTGTCAGTATGACCGACCTGAATAAATCGACGAAATGAGAACTTTAGTAATTCTAATAGTATTATTCATTCCTGCATCGCTCTTTGCACAGCAAGGCATTGTATGGGGAAACGAGATAACGGTTGCAGATGGAGCCGTTTACGGAAACATAAGACCAAGATTGTCACTAGACGCTGATGGCGACCCCATTGTTCTATTTGGAAAAGGAGGCGCAGGAGAATTGTTCGTAAGTAAGTTAACGGGAGGTACTTTTGCTACTCCAGTTCAAGTCAGTCCAGCAGGGCTTGATACATATCTTGCTAATTGGACTGGACCTGATATTGCAGCTTCTGGTGATACGGTAATTGTTGTATTCAAAGCTCAGCCAGTAGGCAGCGGGAATATTTATTCTGTTCGTTCAACAGATGGGGGTGCTACTTTCAGTGATACAATACGAGTTGACGATTATGATGCAGGACAAACGTGGATGCCAGCACTCGATATCGATGAAAACGGAAATCCACATGTTACGTATATGACGTTTGCACCTACAGGTGGCGACGAACGAATTGCCGTTTGTCACTCCACGGATGTAGGGATGTCCTACGCACCGCAACAGACGATAACGACCGTTGTGCCTGGAATCGCTTGTGACTGTTGTCCTCCAGAGTATGTTGTGAAGGGGAATTATCAGTTGGCATTATTCAGAAACAATGAAACGAATATTAGAGATGTTTGGGGAACATTATCTGATGATAACGGTGCGACTTTTCCATCAAGCGCCAATTTGGATGAACTCGCATGGAACATAAGCAGTTGTCCTTCCACGGGACCACATGGTGTAATTATCAATGATTCTGTTTATGTCGTTTCTGCCTCAAGGGCTACAGGTGATTATCGAGTCTATGTCAGTGCCGCAGGATTGTCAGGAGGACTTTCGCTGAACTCTGTAACGATGATGACTCCACCAACTTCTCTTTCAAGTGATATGCAGAATTTCCCGAGAGTTTCTGGAGAAAACGATACCATCGTTATGATTTGGGAGGAGCGAGAATTGGCGAATACCGATATCATGGCAGCAGTTACAACTACTGCAAATGTTGGTGCTTTGACCTCTTTTAAGGCACGTGTGAATATTGATCAAGATGGATTTCAAGGGAAGCCCGATGTGATGTATAAAAGCGGTGTTGTTCATGCTGTATTTCAGGATTTAGAATCAGGAAATGTTATCTATCGAAGCGGCACGGTTGGAGATGTTACTGGTACGGAGGAACTTTGGAACAATCAAGTAAGTTTCTTTCCTAACCCTAGTGAAAATGAAGTATACATCAGCGGAATAGACGGATCTGATCCAAAAAAGGTAACTGTTCTGAACTCCTTAGGTCAAACGATACCATTCACCTTGGAGGCTAACACGCTCAAATTAGAGAAGTCTGTGGCTGGTGTTTATTCGATTGTATTTGAATTGAACGATGGTCAAATTTTTCAAAAGCGATTAATTATTAAATAAGAACCTAATGAAAATGAAAGGCAGTAATTGCTGATAAACAATAGTGAAAGTACCTTGGATTGAATTATTTCTTCATAGTGATTGTTCGTTCAGTCTTGGGTACTTTCTTCAAGAGCCTATTCGGAAATTTCTGTTTTTGAGGATTGTATTAGCCAAGAGTAATCTGTTAGTAAGAAGTTTTCGTTCGCCTGAAATATGAAAATAGTAGATAGGTCTTTTCTCGAAGTCGCGAAATCGTCAAGTTAAAGCCTAATATTAGTAAATATCAACGAAGTGCAGGTTTTAGATGAAACAAAAGTGAGTTATGGATAAATATGAAAAGAATAGTCTTTCCCTCAGAGGGGCAGTGGCACTCGGCACTGGAGTAATGATAGGAGCAGGAATCTTCACTCTCTTAGGTCAAGTAGCTGAACTGTCAGGTACGTGGTTTCCCTATATTTTCGTCATTGGCGCTATTATTTCTGGTTTCAGTGCTTACTCATATGTGAAAGTTTCGAATGCGTACCCGTCCTCAGGAGGGATCGCAATGATATTAATGAAGGCGTATGGGAAAACCACTCTGACCGCTTCAGCCTCAGTGCTGATGGCGCTATCGATGATAATAAATGAAAGTTTGGTAGCTAGAACATTTGGCTCTTATTCTTTACAGTTGTTTGATATCGACGACGCCTCAATTTGGGGACCGACACTAGGTGTAGCGTTGTTAATTTTGGCATACATTATTAATGTTTCTGGGAACAAGATAATTGGAAGAACCTCACAGTTTATGGCCGTTATTAAAATTCTGGGTGTCGTCGTATTTGCCATCGGAGCTCTATGGGCGGCAAATTTCGTTATTGATGACTTGGTACCTACAATAGAGGAAGATAATGCATATTCCGTGTCCAGCTATATCGGAGCAATTGCATTATCAATATTAGCCTACAAAGGATTTACGACAATCACAAATAGTGGAGGGGAAATAACTAAACCCAAGAAAAATGTAGGAAGATCAATTATTATCTCGTTGCTTATTTGCTTGGTAGTTTATTTTTTAGTCGCTATTGCAGTGAATGCAAGCTTGTCCATTCCTGAAATTGTTAAAGCCAAGGATTATTCTCTGGCAGAAGCAGCTCGACCAACTTTTGGCAATTATGGACTTTATTTTACCGTAATCATTGCAATAGTAGCGACCGTTTCTGGTGTAATTGCCAGTATTTTTGCAGTATCTCGAATGACCGCGATGCTCACTGATATGAATTTAATTCCTCATAGTCATTTTGGTATGTCTGGAAGCGTGCAAAAGCATATGTTAGTCTATATCGTTGTAATTGCAATTATTTTGACGATCTTCTTCGATTTATCACGTATTGCTTCGATTGGAGCAATTTTTTATTTAGTGATGGACATGATTATTCACTGGGGGGTATTCAAACATTTAAGAAAAGATGTCGGCGCAAATGGAATTATATTAATCGTTGCGATGTTGCTAGACTTGATCATTTTGATTGCATTTATGTGGGTAAAAGCGGATTCTGATATACTAATTGTTATTTTCTCCATAGTTGGAATTGTTCTTGTATTCGTTGGAGAAAAATGGTTTTTACATTGGAAGAAAGGCAATTCGGAAAATTAAATTTTATGATTGAAAGATCCTACTCAAATGGCTTACGCACCAATCCAAACAAGTGTTTAAGTCGATGAATAAAATAAGTTTTTTCTATCTTTAACCAATAAAATAATGAATTATGAAAGGTGTTTTTCTATTAACCAGCTTATTCCTAAGTGCAGGTTCTTTTGCTCAAACAAATGTTAACCTCTATTTCCCTCCAAAAGTTGAAGGACATGATTTGATTCAAAATACAAACGTAATGGGCTTAAGTGGCGCTGAGATATCCATTGATTTTTTCAATTACTATATTTCAAATGTTCACATCATACATGACGGAGGTCAAGATTTAGACCTTTCGGATACCGTTTTCATTGTTACAGTTGAAGATCCAATACTGGAACTAGGCATGTTAAACCTAACAAACATTGAATCAATTGATTTCGGTGTAGGCGTTCCTCAATCCGTGAATCATGCAGATATTTCTCAATATGACGAGTCTAATCCTTTGAGCTGGCAAAGCCCTTCAATGCACTGGGGATGGACTTCAGGATATAAATTCCTACTGGTAAACGGATATGGTGACAGCAATAACGACGGTACAGCGGACGAGTTGTTTCAAATTCATTCATTAGGCGACGGAAACTACAAGAATGTATCCATGGCAGTGATTCCAACAGTTGGACCAACAGAAACGACGATTGTGATCAACTGCAATTTGGACGAATGGATGTTTGGAATAAACCCAGGAAATGTTGGCGTACATCATGGAACAACAGGAGTAAACGCCTCTGTTATGAACAATGTTAACAGTCGTCCTGTTTTCACTCTACCTGGTAATGCAGGAATTGATGAACCAGTAGAATCTTCTGGTACGATCACTCATTCTATTAATAATGAGTTGATGACTTTCAATTGGAAAGATGTCCAAAAGGTCGAACAATTTAAACTGATTGATATTTCAGGTAAAGTAATCGATGCTGGTCAAGCTTCCGAATTCACAGGAACCCATACAAGTGAAATTCAGCAGTCTGGATCGTACTTTTTCTATTTGTTGGATGCTGGTGGTTCTGTTTTAAAGCATGTGCAAGTTATTAGATAGGAGATTAATTTTCAAATCTTAGACTTCAATGGACGAGTTTTGGTGATTGAGTTGTCCAGAAATTTTGATGTCGGAAATGAACTGTCCTTCTAGGTGAAAATTCACCTTCGAATAGACCATAGGCACTGAAAATATTTGGTGAAAAGGGAATCATTCAAAGTGAAACAATTATCAAATTATAAATGGCTATAGTCTGATAGGGGTTTCAGCCATAATTAAGATTTCTTTTCTTCACCTATAATCTTGAGAAGCTAAACAGAGCAGCCGCATGAGTACGACAAAATCAAAAGGAGCAGTATTTACAGGAGTATTGGCGGCAATTGCTGCCTCTTCATGTTGTATATCTCCGGTTATTGCAGCAATTGCTGGTGCGGGAGGAGCGTCATCGAGTCTTTCTTGGATGGAACCATATCGTCCGTATTTAATAGGTCTAGCTGTTCTTGCCATTGGCTATGCTTGGTATGCGCACCCAAGATCAAAACAAGAAGACGATTGCGGTTGTGATATTGAAAAACCAAAGTGGTATCAAACGAGAACTTTTCTGATAAGTATGACAATTTTTGCTATTCTATCAATCAGCTTCCCATATTATTCAGGTGTTTTCTTCTCTGACAATTCAAAAGTAGTTGTTGCGAAACAAGAAAACACTCAAAAAGTCGAAGTTCAAATTGAAGGAATGACTTGTGATGCTTGTCAGAACCATGTGGATCATGCTGTGAATGAATTGGACGGAATTGTGAGCATTGAAACGTCCTATCCCAATGGAAACTCGATCATTCGATTTGATAAAACACAAACGAATCAAGAAGAGATTAAAAAAGCCGTGGAATCAACTGGGTATAAAGCAACGAGATTAACAGAGAAATAGTATGAAAAAGAACGAAGTTACACTCGAATCAACACTAACCTGTCCAGAATGTAATCACAGTAAAATGGAGACAATGCCAACGGATGCTTGTTCGTGGTTCTATGAATGCGAGAATTGTAAAACGTTGTTGAAGCCAACAGAAGGCGATTGCTGTGTATATTGCTCGTATGGTTCTGTTCCTTGCCCACCGATTCAGGAAACTGGTTCTTGTTCTAGTAGTTGTTGTTAAATTTACGGAAATGCAAACTCAGGAAATCGAAAACAAACTGAAATCAAAAGACGTTAAGCCAACGGCTATGCGCATACTTGTTATGCAATATTTCCTAGACCGAACAAGCGCAACAACCTTACGTCAACTTGAAGATCATTTTGATGGTTCCGATATGAGTACTCTTTATAGAACGCTCAAAACTTTTGTAGACCATAAGATTCTGCACACCATAGACGATGGAACTGGAGTAATGAAATATGCCAAATGTATAGAAGGATGCGTATGCGCCCCGCAGGACTTGCATTATCATTTCCATTGTCTGAATTGTTTGGAAACAATTTGTCTGACAGAACAAAGTATTCCATCTGTCCAATTACCCGAAAACTTTACAATGACAGAAGCAAATATGGTAGTAAAAGGACATTGCTCTAACTGCTCAAACTAATCTTTGCAAACCACTTGCAATTGACATCGAATAACTTTGTATAAAAGATTAGAAAATGATCAGAGTTATATCCCTAGTTGCCGTCCTTTTAACTTTCAATTATACATTCGGACAGAATAATACCTTTCGCGCAGTTGCTATTGAAGCTGAAAACAGTGAACCTATAATGGGTGTGAAGTTCTATTTTGAAGAACTGGAGAAGGGAGCAATCTCCGATTTAGACGGAAAGATAGAAATTACTGGAATTCCGAATGGTGAACAAGAAATTGAAATCTCCATACTCGGATTTCAGGAAATAGATACAACACTATCGTTTCCACTTTCACAAAACGACCTTGTCTTCAGGCTTGAAGAAATTGAACAAGAAATTGAGGGAGCTACTGTAACAGTATCGCGAAGTACACGAACTATCGAAAATCTGCCCACAAGAATAGAATTTATTGGAAGTGAAGAGCTAGGAGAAAAAGCTGTAATGAACTCTGCAAATATCTCAATGGTACTTCGTGAAAGTACTGGAATTCAGATGCAACAGACCTCAATTAATAGTGGAAATTTAGGGATTCGCATACAAGGATTAGACGGTAGATATACACAACTTTTAAAAGATGGTTTTCCACTTTATGGGGGTTTTTCTGGAGGATTGAGTGTAATGCAAATTCCGCCATTAGACCTTCAGCAATTCGGAATCATTAAAGGAAGTTCATCTACATTATATGGTGGAGGTGCAATAGCTGGATTGGTAAACATGGTTTCGCGTACTCCTGATTACGAACCGTCATTGGACATCATGCTTACTCAAACTCATGCGCTAAGTAGCACAGCGAATGTGTTTTTTAGTCAACGTCAGGAGAAAATAGGTACAACGATTTATGCCTCTGGTAACTATCAACATGCGTATGATCCAGACAACGATGGATTCAGTAACTTGGGGCAATCGACAACAATCTCGTTAAATCCAAAAATATTCTTTTACCCATCCGAAAAAACAACAGTCTGGTTTGGAATCAACGGAACATACGATAACCGAGCGGGTGGAGATTTGGTGGCGATTAGAAACGGTACAAGCCTTGAAAATCCATATTTAGAAAGAAACGAATCACAACGTGCAAGTACTCAATTATTCTATGCTACACAATTCTCAGAAGGAAATAAACTGACGTTTAAAAACAGTGTTGCTTACTTCGATAGAAACATTGAGATACCGAATTACTCCTTCAATGGAAATCAATTTAACACCTTCACTGAACTGAATTATCAATTAAAAAAAGAGAAAACAGAGTGGATATTCGGTGCAAACTTATACACGAATTCATTCAATGAAATTACTGATAGTTTGGAACGCGACCAAGAGGATATTACAACAGGGATATTCGTTAACAACATTGTTGACCTCTCTGAAAAATGGGTGCTTGAAACAGGAGTCCGTGCAGACTATTCAACAGACTGGGGAGTCTTCCCATTGCCGAAACTATCCATCCTTTGGAAGCCAACAAAGAAATTCACGAGTAGACTTGGTGGCGGTTTAGGATATAAGATTCCAGACCTATTCACAGAAGAAGGAGAAAGCAGATACTTTCAAAACATTCTTCCATTGAATAAAAACAACCTTGTTGCTGAACGCTCCTATGGTGGAAACATCGACTTTAATTATAAAACGAAACTGGGAGAGAAAATAGTATTCTCAATCAATCAACTGTTTTATCTTACCTCTATTGACAATGCACTATTGCTAAATACGGACACAACAACTAGCAACCTCTACTATGAAAATGCAAGCGGAAATGTATTGAGTAAGGGGGCTGAAACCAACATCAAATTCAAATACAAGGATTTTAGATGGATACTTACTTATGCGTTCATTGATGCGACATTAAATTACCTACCAGACAATCCACAAAAACCACTTACTGCAAGACACAATGCAGGAACAGTATTCATGTATGAAAGTGAAAAATGGAGAATTGGATATGAAGCCTATTACACAGGAAATCAATTTCTGAGTGATGGAACTAAAACCAACGATTTTGTGACGATGGGACTTATGGTGATGCGAAACTTTGAATGGGGATCTTTATTTGTCAACTTCGAGAACTTCACAGACAGAAGACAAGCACGATATAGTCCTGTTGTTTTACCACCAACAAGTAACCCAACGTTCCCTGAGATTTATGCACCAACGGATGGTATCGTAATAAGTGGTGGAATTATCATCAAGCCATTCGGGAATGATGATGACGACGACGATGATGATTAAAAAGAAAACTAGCTAATTCAGAAAATCATGAGCAGAATATTTCTACTAATACTGGTATCTATCATTTCAGTTTTCTCCTGGGCACAGGTTGAACCTGAAAAAAAAGTAACCTCAGTCCAATTAAAAGACATTGAAGGCAACACGGTCAACACTGCCGACTTAGGATTTGATGGGCCAATTATATTTGTCTTTTGGGCAACACATTGTTCCACAAGTAAGAATGCACTAAACACAATTCACGACGATTATATTGAGTGGCAAGACGAAACAGGAGTTAATCTTGTTGCGGTTTCCTTAGATGACTCCAAAACATTAAACTCAGTACCAATGCTTGTAAATGGTAATGGTTGGGAGTATTTAGTGCTAATGGATTCAAATGGAGATTTCAAAAGAGCCATGGGAGTAAATATTGAGCCTCATATATTTTTACTTGATAAAGATGGTAATATCGTTTATTCACATAACAATTATGCCCCAGGTGATGAAAACGATTTATATGACAAACTCATTGAACTAGTAAATTCAAAACAATAGAACCGAAACTTATAAAAATGATTATTAGGAAGTTACAATAAGTGAATCATCTAACAATGCAAATCATTTGCATAATAAATTTCCTATCTTCGCTACACGTGCAATTCAAAAAGACAATCATATCGCTAATATTAATCCTAACCTATACGGTCGGATTTGCACACAATTTCATACCCCATCGTACAGACGTACACACGGATGAAATTCACTCGGAAGTAGAACACCATCATACGCACCACACGCATGAAGGACACGATTCAACGGAAGAAGATCACAGCCATGTTGAACACGGAGATCACTTTGATCAAGGCTTACTGGATTATTTGATTTGTCTGTTTGAAGGAGCACAACACCATGATCACTCATGCGATGCTCAATGTACTCCTCAAAACAATGCGTTGAAATGTTCATTAGAGAAATTAACGCCAATAAACCAAGCAATCACAGTTGAGTTTTCAGCACCATACTTTGAGAAGCAACCGAGTGCTATCAGCACCAAAATTGTATTAGACCCAACACAAGTCGACCTCAATTCCTCGTCCGGTAGGGCACCCCCAGTTTATTTATAGTACGTCAAATGCGACGCAGCAGTAATTAACGACAGAAGAGCCCCCTCTTCCTGTCTCAACATGCTATTTAAATAAGTTAATATGATCAATAGAATAATTTCATTTTCAATCAACAATAAGTTGATTATTGGGTTACTAACCCTTGCGCTAATAGCTGGAGGTATCTGGAGCGCATCCAGGGTTCCCCTCGATGCTGTTCCTGACATCACAAACAATCAGGTTCAAGTTATAACACAGGCGCCAAATCTCGGCACAGAAGACATAGAACAATTTGTAACTTACCCTGTAGAGGTTTCCATGGCAAACCTTCCGGGAGTTACAGAAATTCGTTCTGTTTCTCGATTCGGATTATCAGTAGTTACTATTGTATTCGAGGACGATATGGACACATATCTCCCAAGACAATTAGTTGCAGAAAAACTAAACGAAGTAAAAGGAGAAATTCCTGAAGGATTCGGTGAACCTTCAATGGGCCCTATTTCAACAGGGTTGGGAGAAATCTACCAATACACATTGAAAGTCGATTCCAAGCACAAGGGAAAATACACTGCTACCGATCTACGAACCATGCAAGATTGGATTGTAGCCAGACAAATGGCTATGGTGCCAGGCGTTGTTGAAATCAACGCTATTGGAGGAAATGTTAAACAGTATGAAGTCGCTGTTAATCCTCAAGAATTAAAAGCAATTGGAATTACAATTACCGACATCTATGGTGCTCTGGAAATTAACAATCAAAATACGGGAGGTGCCTATATTGAAAAAAATCACCTCGCCAATTTTATACGTGGTGAAGGTCTTATTCGGAATCTAAAAGATATTGAAAATATTGTGGTCAAAAACATCAATGGAATTCCAATCCTCATTAAGGACGTTGCCGAAGTGAAGTTTGGCAAGGCAGTTCGATATGGAGCCTTAACACAAGACGGTGAAGGGGAAGTCGTTGGTGGTCTGGTCATGATGTTAAAGGGGGCCAACTCCAATGACGTTGTAGAGCTCGTAAAGGAACGCATGGAAGAAATTCAGAAGTCACTTCCCGAAGGTGTAATCATTGAACCATTGTTAGATAGAAGTAAATTGATTGCCAAAACCACAGGAACAGTTTCTACCAACCTGATAGAAGGAGCGCTCATTGTAATCTTTATACTCGTATTTCTTCTCGGAAATTGGAGAGGAGGTTTGATTGTAGCATCCACAATTCCATTATCGTTGCTCTTTGCCTTTATTCTAATGAATTACTTCGGTGTATGGGCAAACCTAATGAGCCTTGGAGCAATTGACTTCGGAATCATTATAGATGGTGCAGTAATCATTGTCGAAACCACAGTATTCATGCTCTATCGATACTTGCAGAAACACCAAACGATTACACCAGAAGAAAAAGACAAATTAACACTTAAAGGAGCAAGTAAAATGATGAACTCAGCTTTCTTCGGTCAGCTGATTATCCTTATCGTTTTCATTCCAATTTTAGCACTTCAAGGCGTAGAAGGTAAAATGTTCAAGCCTATGGCGCTTACTTTCATGTTCGCAATGATTGGAGTAATGATTCTATGTCTTACATACGTCCCAATGATGTCCGCGTTGTTTCTAAAAGTGGGTAAGAATAGAGAGAAAAAATCTTGGGGAGATCGATTGGTAAAATGGCTAGAAAACATTTACGGACGAATACTAGGGAGAGCACTAAAAGGAGGTAAATGGATAGTTCCTTCGGCAGTTTTAATTCTTGCTGTTGCCATATTCACCTTTTCGAAAATGGGAGGAGAGTTCGTTCCTCAATTAGACGAAGGTGATATTGCTTTTCACGCAATTCTTAAACCGGGAAGTTCATTAACCGAGACTATTCAGACAACCACAAAAATTGAAAAGATTGTAAAATCCAAGTTTCCCGAAGTAGATAAAATAGTCAGCCGGATTGGTGTCGCAGAAGTGCCAACAGATCCCATGCCTATGGATATAGCAGATATATTTGTTATTCTAAATCCAAAGGAGGAATGGCCAACTGCTAAGAGTAAAGAACAACTCGTTCAGGAAATGAAAAAGGCAGTTGAACAAGTACCTGGAGTAAACTATGAGTTTACCCAACCAATTGAAATGCGTTTCAATGAACTATTGGAAGGAGTTCGTGAAGACGTGGCTATCAAGCTTTACGGAGACGATATAGAAATGCTTGCGACCAAAGCAGAAGAAATTTCCAAAATTATTGCGGGAACGAAAGGCATTGGGGACATGAAGGTCGAGGCAACAACGGGACTGCCTCAAATGACTGTTCATTACAACAGAGCAAAAATCGCGCAGTACGGACTCAATATCCGAGAACTCAACAGAACGGTACAATCTGCGTTTGTGGGTGGACAGGCAGGTGTGATCTTCGAAGGAGAAAAACGGTTTGATCTAGTTGTTCGCATGGACGAAAAATACAAGGGTGGAATCGAAGATTTAAAAAGTCTGTTTGTGAACCTTCCAAATGGCACCCAAATCCCTTTAAAGGAAGTAGCAGAGATTGCCTACCAACCTGGACCGATGCAAATCAGTCGAGACAATACCAATCGCAGAACGTACGTAGGTATTAATGTTAGGGGGCGAGATGTAGCATCTTTGGTTGCTGAAATCAAAACCAAACTCGATGCAGAACTAGATTTACCGCCTGGGTATTACATTCGATACGGTGGAGCATTTGAAAACTTAGAACGGGCAAGTAACCGCTTGAAATTCGTAGTTCCGATAGCCTTGGCTCTTATATTTCTCTTAATATTCCTTGCATTACGATCTTTTCAACACTCAATTATGATTTACATGGCAATCCCACTCGCAGCGATTGGAGGAATCTTTTCTCTATGGCTTCGTGGAATGCCATTCAGTATCTCGGCAGGAGTTGGGTTTATCGTCCTCTTTGGGGTGGCTGTATTGAACGGATTGGTATTGATCAGCGGTTGGAATGAACTTAAAGAAGAAGGAGAAAATGATCTTGACGTTCGGATTAGAAAAGGAGCAAAAAGAAGGATCAGACCGATACTACTTACAGCTCTTACAGATGTACTTGGCTTTCTTCCTATGGCAATATCTACATCAGCAGGAGCAGAAGTTCAACAACCACTTGCAACTGTTGTAATTGGAGGAATGATCACGGCAACACTTCTCACGCTGTTCGTTCTACCAATTCTATACCGATGGATTGAATCAAGAAAATCGAAGAAAATGAATGCTAAACCAATAATAGCAACTGCTGTCGTACTCACTTTAATTTCCCCGTTTAACAATGTGAATGCACAACAAGATACATTGTCATCGTTAGATCAAGTTTTGGAAATCGCACTTCAAAACAACGGTCACATTCAAGCCTCTCAACTCAATATAGAAATAGAGGAATTAGGGAAGAAAACAGCGTTAAATATTAACAAAACAGATTTCAATGTGCAGTACGGTCAAATGAACAGTTATGAGAATGACTTTTCGTTTGATATAAGTCAACAGTTTGCGTTCCCAACACTATATTCAGCACAACGTAAACTTGCAAATGAACATATAGCAGGGAGTGAAATTCAACTAGCAATAACCGAGAATGAGTTGAAAAGAAATATCCGTCAACTTTGGATGCAGTTGACCTATCTTTATGAAGATCAACGACTACTCAGTTTTCAAGACAGTTTATACGTCAATTTCTTAAAGGCTGCTAAACTCAGGTACGAAACGGAAGAATCTAGTTTCCTTGAAAAAGCAACAGCCGAGACAAAGGTGCTTGAAATTCAAAACAGACTTGATATAGTAAAATCCGACATCATTATTTATGAAAGTCAGTTACGTGCATTAATGAACGATAGCATCGTTCATCAGTTCAAACCTAGCAACATTCAAAAAAGAGAAATTTCAAGCATTTATGATTCTGAACTGGTAGCTCAAAACCCACAATTAGCTTATTATGAGAACCTCATCAATACAGCCAATGCAGAAACATCAGTTTATAAATCTGAAATGCTGCCAGATATATCCATCGGTTATTTCAATCAATCAATGATTGGAGGAACAACCTCAAGTGGAGGAATTGCAACTTCATTCGATAGATTTGCAGGAATGCAGGCAGGAATTTCAATTCCTATCTTCTTCGGCTCATACAAGGCTAAAATCAAACAGTCGAAATTAAAAGCGGAAATTGCAGAAGTAAACGCCGATTATAACGAAACAATCTTACGAAGTTCCCATCAGCAATTCCTCAATGAATTATTAAAGCAAAAGAGCAGTTTGAATTATTACGAAGAGAAAGCCGTTCCTCAAGCAGATATAATCATAGAAAATGCAAACAAGAGTTTTACAAATGGTGCAATTGATTACATCGAATACATACAAGCGATGAATCAGGCACTTGAAATTAAATTCAACTTCGTAAAAACACTAAATAATTACAATCAGGCAGTTATCAATCTCGAATACCTGATCAATCAATAACATTAAATAAGAACAAAATGAAAATCTATAAATCAATAACACTACTTCTCGCAATAGGTCTTTTTATGACCTCTTGTGGAGGTGGAGCAGATGATCACGCTGGTCACGATCATGGAGAATCGGGACATGAGGGACATGAAGAAGGGCACGAGGAAGAAGTTCACTTTTCAGAACAACAATTCGCATCATTAGATATGAAAGTGGACACCCTAAAGTTTCGCAATATCAATTCTTATGTACAAGCTAACGGGCAACTCGAAGTTCCACCCCAAAACGAAGCAATTGTAACAGCGGTTATTGGTTCAAATGTCAAATCGATTAAAGTGATCGAAGGAGATAAAGTCAAAAAAGGTCAAGTATTAGCATATCTGGCACATCCTGAATTAATCTCTATTCAAACCGAATATGGCGCGAACTGGAATCAATTGGAATACCTGAAAGAAGACTACGAACGTAAAAAGAAACTTTACGAAGAAAATGTAGGATCAGGGAACGAATACCAAAAATCGAAATCTGCCTATTTCTCCATGAAAAGTCAAGTAAATGGAGACGAATCAAAGTTGCGATTACTTGGAATTAATCCCAAGAAAATACAAGAAGGGAAAATCTATGATCAGGTAGCCGTGACCAGCCCAATTAATGGACATATAAGAACTGTTGAAATTAAGACAGGGCAGTTCGTTCAGCCAGAAAAAGAGATGTTTGAAATCGTTAACATCGATCATATTCATGCAGACCTAATGGTGTTTGAAAAAGACATGCACAAAGTCAGGGAAGGACAATCCGTGAACTTTACAATTGAATCCGTTCCAGGAAAAGAACTCCAAGCAAAAATATACTCCGTAGGAAAAGCCTTTGAACAAGATCCAAAAGCTATTCATCTGCATGCTGAAATTGAAAATAAAGAAGGATTACTTATCCCAGGCATGTACATCAATGGGCATATTATTACCGAAGATGTTGAAACATACGCATTACCCGAATCTGCCGTTGTAAAAGAAGGAGACAAATTCTACATCTTCACAGCAAAGAAAGAACAAGACAATGGCGAAACGGAATGGGCATTTCAACCACTAGAGGTAAACGTAGGAGGCATAGACAATGGATGGATTGAAATTAAACCGCTTGCAGATTTGCCAGAAGGAAGTCAAGTAGCCTACAACAACGCCTATTATCTAATGGCGGAAATGAAGAAAAGCGAAACCGAACACGCGCACTAAGTATATAAATCAAGTAACACGAATAAAAACAAGTAATATGAAAAGTACACTTAAAACTATCAAAGTAGCAGGATTTCTACTGTTAACGGCAATCGCATTTGCAAGTTGTGGAGGAAACGATGATCACAACCATGATCACGACGGGCATGAACACCATGAATGTGAAGACTGGGATGAAGATCATGACCACTAAACAAAGCGAATAATCATGAGTTTTTATCAAATAGCATTACCGATAGGTACATTGGTCTATCTCTTACAAGTCTTTGTGATTAAATCGTATATCCAATATAAGCGAACGGGTGTCAACCCGTTCGTGTTTGGGAAATCAGCATCCGCGCATGATTATATTTCGAAGGTGTATAAAGCTATGATCTTTGGATTATGGATAGCCATAGCGTTATTCTCATTCTTTCCAGATTACTACACGTACATTCTTCCTTTTTGGTTCATGGAATTTGAAATACTACAACATATTGGTGCAGCCCTCGTCGTGATCTCACTTATCTGGGTAGTCCTTTCACAGAATCAGATGGCAAAATCGTGGCGAATTGGAATTAACTATGAAGAGAAAACAGAACTTGTGACCAGTGGAGTTTTCCAATTCTCTCGTAATCCAGTCTTTTTAGGAATTCTAATCTCCTACATTGGCACATTCCTCATTATACCGAACGCTATCACATTTACGGTTCTTGTTTTAACTTATGTGACACTGCAGTTCCAAATTCGATTAGAGGAAGAGTACCTTTTAAACATTCAAGGTGCGACTTATTCAGAGTATAAGAAACGAGTCCGCCGATGGATTTAACCCTCAATTAATAATAGCACTTAACATGGCAAGCAATACCAAGAAACATATCCTTAAAGAGTACATTCCAGCTATCATTAGCGCATTATTCCTGCTGTTAGGGATTTATCTGGAATTTATTTCGGAAATAGCACTTGATGAACTCTACCTCATCATCATTTACGCAATAGCCTACGTCCCTGTTGGTTTTCCAGTAGTATGGAGATCGCTCAAACTACTGACAAGGCTCGATGTTTTCAACGAGTTTTTCCTAATGAGCATCGCGACCATTGGTGCTATCTCAATCGGAGAATATGCCGAAGGAGTTGCTGTTATGTTATTCTATTGCGTAGGAGAATTATTTCAAGGTGCAGCTGTCAGACAAGCAAGAAGATCCATTGAAGCCTTACTTAAATTGCAAGTAGAGGAAGTAACACTTGTAGAAGATGGCAAGCGCAGAATTGTTCACCCTGAGAAGGTTAAAATAGGTCAAATCATCCAAATTAAACCGGGAGATAAAATTGCTCTTGATGGAAAACTTATTACCGCAAATGCCTCTTTTAATACAGCAGCACTCACAGGAGAATCAGTGCCAAGCGACAA
>PDWJ01001629.1_pt1 | contig 72956 bp, 61 predicted proteins | sample 1430881 | NCBI WGS metagenome assembly PDWJ01 (sample SAMN01162460, study PRJNA174530) | Oral metagenome, whole genome shotgun sequencing project. | biome: Marine environment; feature: Marine mammal; material: Swab sample of the gingival sulcus; isolation source: swab sample of gingival sulcus...
GGTCGTTCATACGACAATGCCGAAGTATTGCCAAAGTTTAAGGCAGAATATGACAAAGTTGAGCAATTAGCTGAAAAATACCCAGCCTTTGAAGTGTTATTGGGCGCAGACCCCGACTTTGTTTACGGCAGAAGCTCAGCTTTTGGCGAAAAGGGTGTAGGCAGTGTTCAAACATTCTTAGACAACGGCATTATGCCTTATGTATCAAAGGCAACTTACACAGCAGGCGCAACAATGGAAGACACCTTTGCTGACTTTGAAACACTTGGTAAAATCTTTAATGTCGAAGACAAGGCAAAAGAGATCATCGACAACATGAAAGCTCAAATCAAGATGGTCGAAGACAAATTAGCGGGTCAAGGCGAAAAATTAAAAGTATTCGTGTATGACTTTGGTACCGATGATGCCTTTACATCGGGTCAAAGTTTAGAATCAGATATCATCGAAAAAGCAGGCGGTCACAATGTCTTCTCAAATATTGAAAAGACATGGGTACGCGTCAGCTGGGAAGAAGTCGTTGAGAGCAACCCAGATGTCATCGTGATCAATAACTATGGTAATACGACAGCAGAAGAAAAGATTGCTTTCTTAAAAGAGAACGCCGCACTGTCAGGTGTGACAGCGGTTAAAGAAGATCGCTTTGTCGTCTTGCCATTACCAAGTGTCTTTACAGGTATCCGAAATGGCAATTGTCGCAGGTGTCGGCTTAGGCCCTGTCAAAATTGACTTTTTTGTAGTTTGGCAGATTATTATGTCAAAACTTTTTTCAACTGAATTGGTCGGTGTTAAAGTGAATACAATGAAAATTGTATGGGCTTTAAGGCTACCTAGAGTACTGTTAGGTTTTGTCGTCGGTGCGGGCTTAGCCCTCGCCGGCGTCGCCATACAGTCGTTTACCAGAAACCCCTTATCAGAACCCTATATTTTAGGTGTTTCATCGGGCGCGTCAGCCGGTGCTGTCATGGTCGTATTAAATGGCGCATTGATTGGTCTAGTTGGCAGATATGCCTTGCCAATTGGCGCGTTTATCGGCGCGATTACGGCACTGCTGGTCGTCTATAATGTCGCCAAAACACGCAATGGTGTGATACCGATACGACTTATTTTAGTCGGTATTGGCGTGTCATCAATGTTTATGGCACTGACCAATTTTTTGGTGTTTAATGCCAGAACCGACAGCGGCGTTCGAAACGCCACTTTTTGGATGATGGGTTCGTTAGCGGGTACCAAATGGGAATACCTTTGGATACCACTTGGCATATTAGTTGTTGCATTCTTAATTTTAATGATTTTATACCGCGCGATGAACACCATGCTATTGGGCGAAAGTACGTCAATTATCCTAGGTATGGATATTAAGCGCGCCCGAAAGATTATTATTTTTATTTCGGCATTATTAGCGGGTTCAATTGTTTCTGTCAGTGGTTCAATTGGCTTTGTCGGTTTGATTATTCCGCATATCATTAGAAATTTGATTGGATCTGATCACAAATATGTCATTCCGGCGTCGCTCTTGGCAGGTGGTATATTTATTGTCTTTTCAGATGTTGCGGCTAGGTTGTTAGTTGCCCCGCAAGAACTACCAATTGGTATTGTCACGGCACTTTTGGGCGCACCTTATTTTGTCTACTTAGTCCGTAAAAACCAATATTCTTTTGGAGGTTAGCATGATACTAAAAGTCGATAATATATCTTATCAAATAGACGATGTTACCATCTTAAAAGATATTAGTTTAGACATCAAAGTAGGCGAATTTGTCGGCATTATCGGGCCAAATGGCAGTGGTAAATCGACATTATTAAAAAATATTTATCGCGTGTTACGGCCGACAAAGGGCAGTATCTACCTTAATTCAAAAGACGTCAGCCAACAGACCAACAAGCAAGTTGCCAAAGAACTGGCGGTCGTTTCGCAAGAATTTGATTACGGTTTTGATTTTACAGTTAGACAAATCGTCTTGATGGGTCGTTATCCCTTGAAAGAGTTTTACGAACTAGAAAATAAAGAAGACGAACGCGTCGTCGATTTAGCACTTGACAGAGTGGGTTTAAAGGCGTTTAAAGAGCGTAGCTTTTTAACCTTGTCAGGTGGTGAAAAACAGCGTGTTTTAATCGCGCGTGCGATTGCGCAAGAAACCGAGTTTATCATTATGGACGAGCCGACCAATCATTTAGATGTCGGCTATCAAATGAAAGTGATGGACCTAATACGGTCGCTTGATAAAACAGTGCTGACGGCGATACACGATTTAAATATGGCAATCGTCTACTGCAATAAAATTATTGTCATCGACCACGGCAAAATTGTGGCGGCTGGTAAACCAAGCGAAGTGATCACCGAACAGATGATTCAAGACATTTACGATGTGCCTGCTCATATCGAATACAATAATTTTTTAGAACGCAATATGATTATCTTTAAGTCGATGCGAGAAGTACAAAGTAATGGCTAGACTATTTAAGCCGAATGATTGACAAACGAGTCAGAACAATTGCATATAAAGTTAACGCACTCAAATAAATATCGAGTGCGTTTTTTTTTAAGATGTCAGTATTGTCATTTTCTCATGGTCTTTTAATACATAGTAAAATACTAGGCTATAGCTATTTTTAAGCAAAGACAATAATATTTACACAATTATCTTCTATCAAAAAAAGCTTGACAATTGGGTTAGACATGTATAATCTGTTTATGTAATTAAATATGATAATCAGTTTCAAATAAAACGGAGGGGCAATTGAATTATCATTTACCCAAAAAAAAATACTTGATTTTTTTGTTAGTGGTCGTCATAATCTTTGCCAATAGTTTTAGCTTTGCTGCTAAGAAAAAGAAATACGAAACCTGGCAAGACGTCGCTGTCGATATGGCGTTGGCATTTGATTCAGCAATCGACAATATAGAAAAAGACGAATTAAAAGCTGCCTACGAAAATATGAACGATGCCTATTTTGGGCATTATGAGGTTCAGGGTTTTGAAAAAAATGTCATGGTCTATATTTCGCGTGACCGTGTCAATTTGATAGAGGCGTCTTTTAGCGATATTAAACACTCGCTATTGGGCAACCAAGAATTTGACAAAACGCAACTTTTAAAAGATGTCGAAATGCTTAAAATGCGTGTTTACCGTGATGCCATGGTGCTTGATGGTGTCATTGACAAAGATGCACCTGACGAAGAAGGTATACTTGTCTTTGCCGATGGCAAGGCTAAGTATTTAGAATTGTCAGCGGCGCAGCCAGCAGAACAGCAGACGACAGTAGCGCAAATGGTTCAACAATCAAAGGCGCCGCAAAAACAAATTGATCCCAATCGGCGTCATTGGGCGACCTTTATTACGACCTTTGGCTTGCTATTGCGTGAAGGCTTAGAAGCTATTTTAGTGATTGTTGCGATTATTGCTTACTTGGTTAAAACGGGCAATGAGCACTTAAAAAAGCAGGTTTACTTGGGCGTTTTGGCAGGTATTGTGGGCAGTATTCTACTGGCAATTGCCATTGAACTATTGCTTGGTGGCAGCGGCGTTGCTCAGGAAATGATCGAAGGCTGGACCATGTTTTTGGCCGTCGCAGTACTGTTTTACGTCAGTCACTGGATGCTACACAAATCTGAAGCCGAAGCTTGGCAAAATTATATCAATGAAAAGGTTGAAAGCTCAATTGACAATAAGAGTGCTGGTACATTGGTATTTGCGGCATTTTTAGCAGTACTGCGCGAAGGTGCTGAACTGATACTGTTTTACAAGGCATCATTCAGCAGTGGCATGAACAGCCCACTTTATATTACACTCGGTATTGTCGCCGGTGTCATTGTCTTGGCGATTATCTATATCGTATATCGTTACTTTACGGTTAAACTACCGATTAGACCATTTTTTATGGCGACCAGCATCTTGTTATTCCTGATGTGTATATCCTTTATGGGTAAGGGCGTTATCGAATTAGGTGAAGCAGGCGTTATTTCGGGTCATAGTGTTATTCCATCGCTCGCTTGGTTACGCATTGACATACTGAATATTTATAATCGAGCAGAAACGCTTATTCCGCAAATTATGTTGGCAATTGCATCGCTTTGGCTGATTGGTAGTAGTGTGCTTGCCTCACGCAAGGCAAAAAAAGCAGCTCAAAATTGATTTTAACTGCATGGGCAGTTGAAATATAGATGACACAAAGTGATAGGAGGTTCTATGTATAAGAAACTATTAGCAATGGTACTCGTCTTTGTTCTCGCATTAAGTATGGTAGCTTGTAGTACTGAAACAAAGAGCGAAGAAACAACAGCAAAGACAACGCAAGAGGCGAAAGCGCCTGACACAGAAGCACCTGCAAAAGCTGAAGCTGAAAAGCCAGGTGAAAGTGGTTTTGTCGAAATCGAAATCGGCGAAGAACAACAAATTGGTCCTTTCAATGTTGCAGCTGTTTATTTCCAACCTGTTGACATGATTCCAGCTGGTAAAAACCCAACTAAGGAAGAGTCAGACATGCACTTAGAAGCTGACATTCACTTACAAAGTGATTATGCTGTCAAATACGGTTTTGGTTCTGGCGACAACATTTGGCCTGCTTACCTAACAGTTAAGTACGAAGTTATGGATAATGCTGGTAAAGTGGTTACAGAAGGAAGCTTTATGCCGATGAATGCTGATGATGGCCCACACTATGGCGCTAACATCAAGAAAAACATCATGACAGTTGGTCAATACAAGCTTAAGTTAACAATTGAGCCACCAACAGATTATTTATTACACGTCGATGACGAGACAGGTGTTCCAGCTAAGCAAGAAGCCGAAAATTACTTCAAAGTTCACACTGCTGAATTTGACTGGAACTACACTGGCGAGCAATTACAAAACGAATAATCGTTTTTATTAAGTACTATGATGGCCCCTGTTAATAAGGGGCCTGCTTTCTGAATAATGAGGAGGACGATATCCTTAAATTTTTATTAAGTGGGATCGACTTATGGGTTGTCGCTGCAGTTCTATTGGGAACTGTATTTGTTGCGTTTAAAGACGAAAATAATGCGCGCTATCGTAATCTGCCATTAGCGGCGGCTTTTTTGGGTGCGTTGTTTGGCTTAGCAGAATATGCTTTTCGTCTAACCGACCCTAAAAAAACAAATGTTAAATTAATCTATTTCAACCGCTACTTAATTATTGCCATTGCGCTTGTTTTGTTTGTGATTGTGCTAATTAGTGCAGTCTGTTTGTGGCGTCAGAAAAAACAGTCTAAAGTCGGTAAGGGACTACAGCTGGCAAGTGTCACAATGGTGTTCTTTTACTTAACACCGCAAGCTTTGAAAATGACAGGTGAATTTATTTACTTTGGTGAAGACGGCTTTAGCACCTTGGCGCTATTGCGTGTCATTGGCTTCTTGTTTGCTCTACTGATAAGTGGTTTGTTGACTTTAGGTATTTATAAAACGCATAAAGAACTACCTGATAAAAGATATCGTATTTATAACTTAATTATTTTTATAATCATTGGCATTGATTATTTTATTAGAATGGTGATGTCGCTACAACGCCTTAAATTAGTGCCGCTCAATGACTTTGTCTTTCAGACCATGATCATTGGCGACAATCACTATCGAAAAATTATTTATATTTTACTAGCCGTTTGCTTTGTTGCGCTGGTCGACGTCTTCCTGCGCAATCGCCATATTACGGGTACTTTTGCTAATCCTGCCAAAAAGCGAAAGCGCAAAGCGCTACTTAGAACTCGTCGTCGTTGGGCATTTGAACTGGCTGTTTTTATTTCGTTGAGCGTATTTACATTGACCGTGGTGCGTTATTACGAAACCAAAGAAGTTGAACTGGCGCCTGCTGAAGAATACGAAATGGAAGAGAACATCATTATTATTCCGCTGACGGCGTTAGCTGATGGTCACTTGCACCGCTTTAGTTACGTTACACCGAATGGCTATAATGTTAAATTTATTGCCGTTAAAAAACCGCGCGGCGAGGCCTACGGTCTTGGGCTAGATGCTTGCGAAATATGCGGTATCGCCGGTTATTTTGAACGCGGCGATGACGTCGTTTGCAAGCGCTGTGATGTCGTTATGAACAAGGCGACAATTGGCTTTAAGGGTGGCTGTAATCCCATACCATTCCCTTATGAAATCGCCAACGAAAAAATATATATCGACGTCAATGAACTGATACGTGAAGAAAAGAGATTTAGGTAGGTGCCCATGTTTATTCAAATGGTAATTAAGACGCTATTGCGTCAAAAAAAGAAAATGATAATGATTGCACTTACCATTATGCTGGGTATTTCGTTGTCTACTGCGATGATGAACGTCATGCTGGGTATTGGCGATAAGGTCAATCGCGAACTAAAAGTCTATGGTGCCAATATTGCCGTTATGCCAAAAGACGCTTCATTATTAGGCGATTTGTATGGCTTAAACGTCGAAGATAAATATTTAAAAGAAGACGAAATATTTAAGATAAAACAGATTTTTTGGGGTTATAACATCGTTGATTTTGCACCCTTTTTAGAGAGCAAGATAACAATTAAAGAAACTGGTCAAACCATTAGAATGATCGGCAGCTGGGTTGAACTAAAAAAGAAATTGTCAACTGGTGAACCAGTTGATACTGGCATGATCAGACTGCGCAATTGGTGGCAATACGACATTCGCGGTGACTGGCTGTCGCAAGATGAAGACGACGCCGTTATGTTGGGGTCGCTTTATGCTGGTAAAAATGGTATTAACGTTGGCGATAAATTGACTTTAGTCGGCAGTAAGACATCAAAGACAGTGCGCGTAAAGGGCATTTATACCGACGGCGGGCGCGATGATGAAGCCATTGTGACAACCCTTCGAACAGCCCAAGTTTTAAACGGCTTAGAAGGTAAAATAACCAAATTAGAAGTGTCGGCCTTGACGACACCTGATAACGACTTGGCTAAAAAAGCGGCGCGCAATCCCAATTCATTGACGCCAACCGAATACGAAACGTGGTATTGCACAGCTTATGTCAGTGCAATTTGTCACCAAATACAAGAAGTCGTTACTGACAGTGTTGCCAAACCAGTTCGACAGGTGGCCGAAAGCGAAGGCACAATTTTAAGCAAAGTATCACTTTTAATGACCTTAATTACGATACTGTCATCGATTGGTAGTGCTTTGGCAATCAGCAACTTAGTGACGGCCAGCGTGATGGAAAGAAGCCAAGAAATCGGCCTATTAAAGGCAATTGGCGCGCTAGATGTACCAATTATTTTGGTGGTATTAACAGAAGTGTTGATTACTGGTTTTGTCGGTGGCGTCTTGGGCTATTTTGTCGGTTTGGGCTTTGCTCAAGTCATTGCTCAAAGTGTCTTTGGCTCGACCATTGAAATAGCCCAAATGGTCATTCCAATTGTAGCGGTCATCGTTGTTGTCGTGACAATTGTTGGCAGTATTCCGGCAATTCGCTACTTGTTGAAACTGAAGCCAACTGAAGTGCTTCATGGAAAGTAGGCAGTTATGACAAAAAAACAAGTATTCTTAAAAATGATTTTCAGTTCGATATTGCGTCGTAAATCGCGTATGATTATTGCCCTACTCGCCATTGCCATTGGTGCGACAATTTTGTCTGGCCTAGTAACAATTTATTATGACATACCGCGTCAGCTCGGGCGCGAATTTCGTTCATATGGTGCTAATTTGGCAATTCTACCGAGTGGTGGCAATATTATTGAACTCGATAAATTAGAACAAATTAAAAATGATATTGGCGAACAGCGCATTGTTGGCATGGCGCCCTATCGCTATTATACAACTAAAGTCAATGAACAGCCTTATATATTAACGGGGACCGATTTAGAGCAAGCCGAAAAAAACAGCCCATTTTGGTATATCGAAGGGCGTTGGCTGCACAACGACGAAACGGGCAAGGTGATGATTGGTGAAGAAATCGCTCAAAAGTTAGCACTAAATGTCGGTGATAGAATACGCGTGCAAGGGGTCAAATACGCTAAAAAGGCAACAGCGTCTTCGCAAGATGCCTCAGCTGAAGAAAATAAGGCACGTGATATTGGCGAAGACAACTTTGATGAAAAATATGAAATTGTCGGCATTGTCACAACGGGCGGTGCAGAAGAAGAATTTATCTTTATGCAAATTGACACCTTAAATAATTTAATCAATGGTGGCAATTACTGCGATATGATAGAAAGCAGTATTGAAGCTGATCGCACAGAACTCGACCAAATTGCAGCGGCGCTTAACCAAAAAGACAATACGTTGTTGGGTCGTCCCGTCAGGCGGGTAACTCAGTCGCAAGACCAAGTGCTAGGCAAATTACAGGCACTTGTCTACATTGTCACCGTTATCGTCTTAATTATCACAATGATATCAGTATCAACCACGATGATGGCAATGGTGTTAGAACGCCGCAAAGAAATCGGGCTTAAAAAAGCACTTGGCGCACAAAACCATTTAATTGTACGCGAATTTATTGGCGAAAGCATTGTGCTTGGCATACTCGGTGGTTCAATTGGTGTCTTTTTAGGGTTTGAATTTGCCCAGCAGGTCAGCTTAAGTGTCTTTGGTAGGGCGATTAATTTTCAGTTTTACTTAATACCGATCACCATTTTAATTTCAGCGCTGATAACAGCACTTGCCAGCGTTTGGCCAATTAGAAAAGTGCTCGATATTCACCCCGCAATCGTATTGAAAGGAGAGTAATTTGGCTGAACAAAATAAAATACTCGAATTAAAGGGCGTATCAAAAGTCTATGGCAATTTAAAAGCGCTCGACAATATAAATTTGACCGTCAATCGTGGTGATTGGCTTGCCATTATGGGGCCATCTGGTTCAGGTAAGACGACTATGATCAATATTATTGGCTGTATGGATCTACCCTCAATGGGCGAAGTGATTCTTGATGGCGAAGACATTTCAAAAGAAAAGGCAAAATCACTGACCGTTATTCGGCGTGATAAAATTGGCTTAATCTTTCAGCAATTTCATTTAATCAGTTATCTTAACGCTGTTGAAAACGTCATGGTGGCACAGTATTATCACAGTATGCCTGACTATCAAGAGGCACTTGAGGCACTCGATAAGGTCGGCTTAAAAGATCGTGCCAAGCACTTGCCCAGTCAGTTGTCAGGTGGTGAGCAGCAGCGTGTTTGCATCGCTAGAGCACTGATTAATTCGCCTGAAATTATCTTGGCGGACGAACCAACAGGTAACCTAGACGAAGAAAATGAACAAATGGTCATCGACATATTTAAAAAGTTGCACGCCGAAGGGGCGACGATTATCGTCGTAACGCATGACCCTGAAGTTGGCGACGAAGCCGAACGCAAAATTATACTTGACTATGGTAAGATAGTAGAAGATATCGATCAGACGAAAGAAGGTGCACAATGAAAAAATTATCAATATTGATTTTAATCTTAGCACTGGCCTTAACTGTTGGCTGTGGCGGCGGATTAAAAGATGGTACGTTTAGCGGCACTTATACTTCAGAAGAAAACGGTTCGACAACGACGGTTAACTTGACGATAAAAGATCAAAAAATTGTCGATTGTGAACTAATCGCCAAAGATGCTCAGGGTAATATTAAAGATGAAAACTACGGCAAAGATGCTGGCGATCAAAATTATAAATTAGCCCAAAAAGCAGTTGCTGGTATGAAACAGTATCCTGCCCTTTTAGTTGAATTACAAAATGCCGAAGACATTGAGGCCGTCAGTGGTGCAAGTATTTCTTTAGTTGAATTTAGAATCGCTGTTAAAGAGGCGCTAGACAAGGCCAGATAAATATCTAAAGGAAAATAATGCGTAGAATTACAATCAATTATTTAACGATAGCTAATATTAAAAGAAAACCGGTGCGTACATTGGGTTTAGTTTTTATTGTCACGTTATTTACTTTTATGTTGTTGGCAGGTTCTTTGCTGACACTTAGTTTGGCAAATGGCGTTGCGCTGTTGTCAGACCGTTTAGGAGCTGATGTCATGGCAGTGCCAGCTGGCCACGAAGCCAAGATAGAGAGCGTGTTATTACAGGGTTCACCCAATCCATTTTACCTACCTAATGATGTGCTCGATAAATTAAATAGCCTTGACAGTGTTGCCAAAATGTCGCCACAGACCTATGTTGGCAAGCAAAAAACGGCATACAGCGATAAAGACGTTCAGTTAATCGGCATTGAACCCGACAGCGATTTTTTAATAGCAGCTTGGCTTAATACGGCATTAAAACAACAATTAACTGATAGCCAGTGTATTGTAGGTAGTGCAATTAGCAGTCAAGTGGGCGAAGCAATTACGCTATTTGGCAGTGATTATCAAGTGGTGGGGCGTCTTAAACAAACGGGCATCGCCTTTGACAGTACAGTTTTTATTAGTCGTTCGTCAGCGCAGCAAATACTAAGACAGAAATTGTCGGTTGCAGAACGTACGACGGCAGAAAATGATGCACTGATATCGACCGTGATGATCAAGTTAAAAGCAGGTTACCCGTCAGATCAAGTTGCTCGTCAGATCAATCATCAGTTTGCCGCTGACGGTATATTTGGCATGTTTAGCAAAAAATTTGTCAATAGTTTGTCATCTAATCTGCTGGTTGTGATGCGTCTTGTCAAAGCGGTAATTGTCGCAATCGGCGTGTTGACAGTGATTATTTTAGCGCTTGTCTTTAGCATGATTTTAAGAGAGCGCAAAAAAGAAATATCAACACTGCGCATACTGGGTGCAAATAATGGTCAATTAAAGGCCTTAATTGTCAAAGAATCGGCATTGATTAGTTTTATGGGCGCGTTAGTTGGTATGATAATGGGTTTTATAGCACTTTATTTTTATGGTATCAATATCGCTGCAAAACTAAAAATTCCCTTTATATTGCCAAATACAGTGTCACTGTTAGGCTGGGGCATAGGTAGCCTTTTGGTTGGTGTACTAATAGGACCACTGGCGTCACTTTATGCACTTCACAAAATGTCGCGTTGGGAAATCTACCGTCAATTTAGAGAAGACGAATAGAAGTCAAATTATCGATAGTAAAGTCATTTAATTGCAGCGCTAAGTCACTGCGATTTTTTATTTTATAAATAAACAAAAATTTTTTCATTTAAGAAAAATATGTTTTTGGCCGATATTATTATTGTTAATCTTATTTTTCAATATTTAGATTTTTAGATGGTTTAGGTTAAAGTTTATCTTTTGTATTATGAGCAGACTTATTTTGGGCATTGCTAAAAATAAATAAAAATAAAAAGTTAGGGTGGATCAGATGAACAAGAAACAGAGTTTTAAAAACAGTATTAGTTTCAAGCTAAACGCCATCATTTTAGCAGTATTAGTTGTTATCTTTGTCGGTATAACGGCGTATAGCTCATATACTGGTTATCAAAATGCAACAAATGTTTCAAAGAAATTGGTCGAAAGAGATGCACAGCATTTTGGTTCAAAAGCAGAATTAGAATTTGCTGATTTTTATGCCTCACTAACCGAGCTATATAATGTGGTTAATCATCACATCGGTTTAACAAAAACATCACGTAGCCGTACTCAAATCGCCAATTACTTAAAAACTATTGTAGAAAATAACCCTAATATATTACAAGCAGGTGTTTATTTTGAAGCGATGGCCTTTGATGGCGCGGCAGATAAAAAGTACGCTGCGGGGCAAGGTAGGTTTTCTGCAGTTGCCTATGGTACAGATGGCAAAGTAGAACTTGCTACTTTTGCTGGCATCGATAATTCCGAAAGCAATGCGTTTTATAAAGAAGCCTTAAAAGCGAATGGTTTAACAATTACTGAACCTGCCTTTATAGGTGAAGAAGGCAATCAGATTTTAACAATTAATTACACTATGCCGATTAAGCAAAATGATAAAGCGATTGGTGTTATATCGCTGCGCGCGTCTTTAGAAAACTTACAAGATATGATCGCTCGCTACAAGGGAGATTTTAACAAGACGTATTTTATTCTCAATTCAACCGCTGGCAATATGATTGCACATGGTACGAAGATTTCAAATAGAATGAAAGATATTATAAAAATGCACCCAAAATGGAAAAAGTTCTTTGCTGAGGCGCAAACTGGCAAGTCAAATGAAATCATCGAATTTTCAAATACGACAAAGCAAAAAAACGTTTATACTTTTAGCCCAGTAAATATAAAAGGATCAGACCAAAAATGGGTTGTGATGTCGGCCACACCATTAAATGATTTTGTGGCAGTGCCCAAGCGAGAAATGTACATTAAAATTGTGCTTTACTTGCTGATTTTGATTGTCGTTATCTTTGTCATTAGTATTTCTATCCACAAACTTGTTTCGATACCATTAGATTTTATTCAAAAGGGATTAGATAAAATTGCTCACTACAATCTTGATACAAGAGAAGAAAGACAACAACTTTGTCGTTATATTGAGTCAAAAGATGAAATAGGGAGTATTACCCGTTCGATTAGGCAGATGGTAGAGAACCTAACCTCGATTGTCAGCAATATTACTGATAACGCCAGCAGTACGGCGGCAACAGCAGAAGAGCTGACGTCAACTGCACAACTGACAAATGATAGTGCCTTGGTGGTAAAAAATGCAGTTTGTGCTATCGCTAAAGGCGCCAAAGAACAGGCTAGCGATACTACAAACGCTGCTCAGTATATTGAAGAAAACGCCCATTCAATTAACGAAATGATCACCATATTAGGGCAACTTGCCGATGCGGTCAATAATATCGACGAAAAGAAAAATCAAGGTAAAGTTGCACTTGAAAAGTTACAGCTATTAACAGACGACAATAAAAATGGTGCTGGCTTTATTCAAGCGACGATATTAGAGACCAACAAGAGCGCAGAAGCTATTTCTAAAGCCTCTGAAATGATACAATCAATTGCTGATCAAACCAATTTATTAGCACTAAATGCCGCAATTGAAGCTGCTCGTGCGGGTGAAGCGGGCAAGGGCTTCGCGGTTGTTGCTGAAGAAATAAGAAAACTGGCTGAAGATTCGACTAGATTTACTGAAGAAATCAGAGAGATCATTGAAAATCTAAAAGAAAAAGCGCAGAGTGCGGTGGATAAAATGTCAGATGTTTCTAAAATTGTCGATCAACAAGATGCTCAAGCTAGAATTACAATCGATAAATTTAACGAAATTGAAAAAGCAGTTATTACCAGTAAAGACATTGCCAATAAAGTGGGCAATCACTCTAAGTCAATTGAACAAAAGAATAGTCAGATTACTAGCGTTGTTCAGAACTTAGCGGCAATTGCAGAAGAAAACGCTAATGCGATGTTGCGCGCACGTGAAAACGTCGAATTGCAGACAAATTCAATTAATGAAATGACGCAGGCGACTGCTCATGTAGCAGAAATCGCTTGCCAATTGCAATCTGAAGTAGCTGAATTTAAGTTTTAACAGATAAACTAAACATAGATGTAAGCGACTAAGTAAAAATAGCTTAGTCGTTTTTTTATGTTCTAATTAAATTCAAGTTTTTGACAATGTTTGTCTATTACAAAGATATTGCCTTGCCGATATAATAGGCTTATCTAATCAAAAATATTGATTGTGAGGTGATGACGATGTTTACAGAAGAATTAATTATCAGTACGGTGTTTGTTGCAGGGGTGCTATCGTTTTTTGCACCTTGTACTTATGCACTTATACCAGTTTACATAGGTTTAATGACTGATGAAGACGGCGAATACCCAAGTTTTAAATTGGGCTTTTTAACTATTAAAATGGGCGCTTTAATCAATACGCTGGCATTTGTCGGTGGACTTTCAACCGCTTTTGTCGTCTTAGGGTTTGGTGCTGGTATATTGGGCGGCGTCATATACAGCCCATGGATTACAACAGTAGGTGGTGCCTTTATTGTATTACTCGGCTTACAGCAACTAGAATTACTTAAAATGCCTAGCTTTATTAATATTAAAGCAATTAGAATTAAAAACAAAGGTGTCGGAGCAGTCAAAATATTTTTGACAGGGCTTGCCTTTAGCCTAGGCTGGACACCTTGTGTAGGCCCTATATTAGGTGCTGTATTATTGACTTCTGCGACATCGGGCAAAGCACTTTACGGTGGCTTATTGATGATGGTATACGCACTAGGGCTCGCCTTACCATTTATTGTTATGGCAATCGCTTCGGGTACACTGATGGCGCATTTCAGCAAAATGGAAAAGCACTTAGGGACAATTAAAAAAATTGGTGGCGTGTTAATCGTCTTAATGGGGCTCGCTTTAATGTCGAATCAATTGACGACGATTACCGTTTGGTTAGAGAATTTATTATTTTAGGAGGATATCATGAAAAAAACACTATTGATAATGGGCTTAGTACTGACATTGTTGTTGGCGGCTTGTAGTAATACAGACGCAAATATGTCAAAAGAAACAACAGAGGCGATGACAAAAGAAATGTCAAAAGAAACAACAGTGGCAATGACAAAAGAAATGTCAAAAGAAACAACAGTGGCAATGACAAAAGAAATGACAGAATCAATGACAAAAATGGATATGATGAACGAAGGCGAAATGGCAACTGATTTTACATTGACAAGCTTAAAAGGTGAAACGATTACGCTAAGTGAATTAAAAGGTCAGAAAGTCTATTTAAAATTTTGGGCAACATGGTGTCCGATTTGTGTAAAGGGTTTACCAGATATCAATAAGCTATCAGATGGCATGCAAGACTTTAAAGTTTATACAATTGTAGCACCAGGCATGGGTGGTGAAAAAGACATTGCAGCATTTAAGACGTGGTTTGACGAGCTGGATTACGATAATATTGAAGTGTTGTTTGATGAGACAGGTCAAGTGTTTAAAGACTATCAAGTGCGTGCTGTACCCTATTCAGTTATGATTGGTTCAGATGGCGTAGCAGTTATCAAGGCGCCTGGTCATTTAGACAATCAAAAAATAGTTGAAAAGTTCAGTGAGATTAAATAAATATTTTTAGGAGGAACAAATGAATATCAATAAACGCATCAGCATAGCGCTAGTTGCCATTTTGATAATTGTTTTAGTTGGCGTTTCTTATCTTACTGCAAATCATGATGGCGATAATATTATTGATAATAGACCAACAACCCTGATAATAAAAAGTGATAAGCCGATTGACAACCCCAACTTAGACTTAGCATTTCAAACTGCCAATCTTAAAGAAATTCACTTGGCGGGGGGCTGTTTTTGGGGGCTAGAGAGCTATATGGCACGCGTTTATGGCGTCAAAGACGTCGTCAGCGGTTATGCCAACGGAACAACTGAGAATCCGACTTATCATGATGTAACGCGCAAAAATTCGGGGCACGCTGAAACAGTTAAAGTTATCTATGATGCTAAGCGGGTTGACTTAGACACCTTATTGCGCTATTATCTTCGCGTTGTCGACCCAATAAGTATCAATCAACAAGGAAATGATGTTGGTAAGCAATACAGAACGGGTATCTATTACAAGGACGAAGCAGAAAAAACAATCATCGAACGTCGCCTAGCGCGTTTGCAAAAAGACTATCAACAGCCAATAGCAATTGAAGTTTTGCCGCTCGATAACTTTTATTTAGCAGAAGAATACCACCAAGATTATTTAGATAAAAATCCCAATGGCTATTGCCACATTGATCTGACTGCTGCCCGCGATACGCTGATTAGTCCAGTGCTCTATAGCTTGCCGGCCGATCAAATAATCCAATCAAGTTTAACTGACTTGCAGTATCAGGTCACTCAAAACGGCAAGACCGAACGTTCATTTTCAAACGAATATTGGGACCACTACGCTGAAGGTATTTATGTCGATATCGTTTCAGGGGAACCGCTGTTTTCTTCAAATGACAAGTTTAAGTCAGGCTGTGGCTGGCCGAGCTTTAGTCGGCCAATTGACCCCGAAGTGGTGACATATCATGAAGACACCAGTTTTAACATGATACGCACTGAAGTGCGCAGCAGAGTTGCCGATGCGCACCTTGGTCACGTCTTTGAAGATGGACCAACTGAACTAGGTGGTCTGCGCTACTGTATCAACAGTGCTGCAATACGTTTTGTCGCATTAGAAGACATGGCATCAGAGGGTTATGATTATTTAATACATATGATAAAGTGAGGCTCAAATGTACAGTATAATGATTGTCGACGATGAACAATTAATCAGGCGAGGGATTATTTCTCTCGTCGATTTTTCATCGCTTAATATAACAACTATTTACGAGGCCAAAAATGGCGATCAAGCTGTCGCCCTCTATCGTGAGAAGCGTCCAGATTTTATCTTGCTAGATATTAATATGCCTAAAAAAGACGGTTTGACTACAGCGCGTGAAATAAAGACAATTGATCAACAGGCAATGCTCGCAATCATAACGGGCTATGACTATTTTCAATACGCTCAGACGGCAATTAAAATAGGTGTTGAAGACTATATACTAAAGCCAGTCGACAAAAATGACATCCTTAATGTCGTGCATAAAATGGTTGTCAAAAAAGAAACTGATAACGTTGCACGTGAACTGACAAAACTCAAAATAGAAAACAAAGAACATGAAATAGATTGCAAAAGTGATATCTATGACTTTATCGAAGCCAATATATTTGACAAATCACTGACGCTGGCAAATATTGCCGCTCAGGTTGGCTTTAATAAGAGCTATTTAAGTGGCATTGTCAAACAGATATATGGTGTGACATTCCAAAATTATGTCAATCAAAGGCGCATGGAACAAGCTAAGATACTACTTTTGACAACCGACTTAAAAAATTATCAGATTAGTGACGCGATTGGCTATGAAGACGTCAATTACTTTGCAACTAAGTTCAAACGAACCTTTCAATTAACACCCAAACAATATAGACAGCAGGTGATTAACGCGCATGAAAACGATTAAACTAACCGACAAACTAACCGACAAATTAAGGGCGATGAACGTGCGTTTAGCACTCTATTTTTGGCTGTTTTCAATTGTAATATTGGGCGTTGTATCGTATATCTACTATCAGACGACGACCCAGATTATTGTCGCGCAAGTTGAAGACAACACAAGATTGTCTATTGAACAAGCGGCCAGTCATATTGAAAGAGAAATTGAAAAAATTCAACTGCTAAGTGATCTAATCGCTGAGCGTCCTGATATTATTGCAGCACTTGAAAGCCCATCTGATATGAGCGATAAGGGTCTAATCAACACATTTGGCACTTTTATGCAAGGCAATCAGCTAATTCGATCAATTGCTATTTTAGCAAAAAACGGGCAATTTATTACCAACAATAGCATGATGTTTGAAACCCTATCAGAAGATTACACTGAAAAACAATGGTATCATGCCGCATTAAATAGCAAGCAAATGCCAGTATTAACCTCAATTCGACGTGGCGAATTTACGATGGATAAAGATATGTGGGTGATATCAATCGCTCGCCAAATAACCAACCAAAAGGGTGAACACCTTGGCGTACTATTAATTGATATATCGTATCAGTTTATTGAGCAGTATCTTGATACCTTGCGCTTAGGTGATGCAGGTTACAGTTATGTTATTACAAGTAACAGACAGTTAGTCTATCATCATGATGCTAGTTTTTTTAATGATGAACAAAAAATTGATCAATTAGTGGTGCTTTGCGAACGCAATACAGGTTTAAAAAACGATATGGGTTTGCTGATGTTTAAGAGCGACATTGCACACAGTAATTGGATTTTAGTTGGGTTGTCTTCGCTTGATCAAGCCGAACAATTTCGTCAGCAGCTGTTGCTGATTGTGGGTGGCATAAGCTTATTACTAACGGTGTTAAGTCTTGTCATTGCAATTATCTTATCGCGGCGTATAACGCGCCCTGTCCAACAGCTTGAACAGGCATTGATAGAAACTGGCGAACAGTGGCAAGTGCTTAGTGTTGACCGCAATGCCCCCTATGAAGTACAGTCGCTGACCACACATTACAATGCCATGGTAACGCGCATTAAAGACTTAATTGATGATTTAAAAGAGGTTGAAGAAATTAGGCGCCTTGAGAGCATTAAAATGCTGCAGAGTCAAATTAATCCACATTTTTTGTACAATACACTTGACACCATTGTCTGGCTTTCTGAATTTGAAGATACGCAAGGCGTTATCGAGGTGACCAAGTCACTCGGCGATATGTTGCGCATGGGCTTAAATGTTGAACAGTTAACCATTTCGTTAGAAAGTGAACTTGAATATGTCAAAAATTATTTAACCATTCAGCAATATCGTTATGGTGATCGGTTTGATTACAAAATAACCGGTCAAACCGATTTGAATCGTGTGATGGTGCCCAAATTAATACTACAACCAATTGTCGAAAATGCTATCTATCACGGTATTAGTAGTTATGACGAAGGGGGCTTAATTACAATTGATTATTTTAAACAACAAGATAAGCTCGTCATCGTCATAACAGATAATGGCGTTGGTTTTGATAATCAATTGCCAACTAAACAATCCGATATGCCACTTGGCGGTATTGGTTTGGTCAATGTCAAGCGTAGAATTGCGCTCATTTATGGCTCAAATTACGGCATAAATATTGAAAGCGAATTAGCAAAGGGCACGACAGTAAGGTATACATTACCCTTATATTAGTTTAAATGAAGTTAAAACGCGTTGTGCAATTAAAATTTTGCTTGTGAAGTGATTGTCAAAAAAGGTATAATCTTGAGTTTGACAGAAAAAGTAGACAAAAACCCCTTGTAAGCATTGAAAATCAATGACTACAGGGGTTTTAGAACATTCCGAAAGCTGTAGTGAAACAGCCCCTTTTTCTTTGCTGTTATTTTGCAACAGTCCCGTTTTTTGTTCAAATGACGATATAACCGTTGAAACAGAATTGGCTAAAGTATATTAGTACCTCTAAACTAGCTTTGAAGGGATCATTCAGTCAAGGTGTCATTTCGAGTGAAGGTGTAGCCGCAATCGAGAAATCTCTGGTTTAAAGCTTAAATTTCGCCAAATTTTCTTTTAATTTTTCAGAGTTCTGCGATAAATCGCTCGTCAATTGATCAATTTTATTGAAGTTAATGCGTTGTTCTTCGGTAGCCTTGGCGACAGATTCAGATGAACTCGCATTTTCTTGTGATAAGCTAAATATTTTTTGCAAAGAATTAATAGTCGAATTTTTGATTTGATCAATTGAATCGATCGAATTATTAACCGTCACAATTTTATCAGATACATTGCTGATCTGGCTAGCGATTGTATCAAATGAACGTTCAACTTTTTGTAATGCAGTATACTGTTCTTTTGAGATTTCGCTTAAATTATCCATTGCTTTTAAACTTGCATTGTTTTCGCTTTGAATGCCAATAATGATATTATTGATATCTTCTGTTAGTAGTTTTGATTGTTCTGCAAGTTTTCTAATTTCTTCAGCAACGACTGCAAAACCTTTACCATTTTCACCGGCGCGGGCCGATTCAATTGAGGCATTTAAAGCCAGAAGATTTGTCTGTTCTGCAATGCCATTGATATTCGCCAATGCCTGTGCTATTTCCTTTATTTTTTGTGCCAATGATGTGACAACTTCGGCAATGTGTGCAGTTGCATCATTAGCTTGCTTGTTTTTATTCTTAAGTACATCAAGTTCAATTTTTCCCTTTTCTTGTTCAGCTAAAGCTGAAGACGAGGTTTTTTTCGTTGTGTCGATTTGCGAGCGTATCGCCTCAATTTCACTAGCTAAAATACTTGTATTATCTAATTCTTTTTCTAAATTATGTACTTGTATACCCAAGTTATTGGCGACTGTATCAACGGCAATGGCAACATTGTTCAATTTAGTGTTACTTTGGTCAAGCTGTTCAGAAACGTCATCAGATGAACTGATTACTTGATTAGTTACTCTGTTGACATCGCTAATTGTCGTGTGAATTTTTTCGATAAAGTGATTAAAATAGGCACCCATTTCGCCAATTTCATTGTTCTTGATATTTTCAATTCGCAGGGTTAAGTCGCCCTTACCCTCGGCGATTTCATACATATTAGAAGAAAGCTCATTCATTGGGCTAAAAATAATCTTAGCGAAGAAGACGTAATAGGCGATTAGAATAATAGAGACAATTGTAAAGAAAAGTGCAATAGTGAAAAAATAAATTTTAGTTGCGTTATTATTTAAGTTATTTAAAAAGCTTGATAGTAAATAACTTTGTTCAAAATAGGGTTTGCTATTAACGTTCATATAGGCAACATAAGCGACAGAACCAAATTTTTCAATGGGAATATAAACCTTTGTTTCACTTTCAGTAATTTCAAGCTGTCTTTCACCAGCAAATGCGGCTTTCATTGATTCATCGGTGTATTTTGATGATGTTGTAGCAGGTGATTGCACCGCGCTGTTTTTACCATTATTAGATGTTAATACTAATTCATCAGCGTCGACAATCATAATAAAATTGATATTGGGATTAAATTCTATAAAAGATTGCATACTAGTTGCAAATTGTTCAGCATTTAAAGCGCTTTGTGCAATGCCCTTACCTGCGACGCGCGGAATTGCTGTAAATTTAAAAATTTCACCTGTTTCAACTTTTAGTTTTAAACTTGAGGGTAAAATATCAGCTTCGCCTGTCATTAACATACGATAGCCATCCCAGATATCAAATAAATTGACCCCATTTGCATTTTTACTTGTTGACAAAGTGAAGTCGCCTTCGGGATTTGTAAAATATAAATCGTCTACATCAAGTTCTTTTTTCAGTTTTTCTAGATCAGAAAGCGATAATTGTTCACCAGCTGCTTGATACTTATCTGCTTCTTTTAAGGCAATTGCAGCATTGAGCATTTTGGCATCAAGCATGTCTTCTATCGTAACAATTGACCACTTTAGATTATTAGCAAGATCATTAATTTCAATTTCAATTTGCTTTACTGATTTTTTGTCAAGTGTATTTATTAGGCTTGTCTTTGATTCGTTTAAAATATTTCTCATATACATAAATATAAATAGTGAAATAAGTGCAATGATTACAATTGTTATTATCTGCACTATGCGCATGTGTTTTCTGATCATTTAGGTTTCTCCTTTTAAATTATGTCAATGGTGAAATATGTTTACAGCTAAAATATCGTCGTCTTTTGCAATATTCTTTACAAAAATAAAAAAATGTATAGATGAGTATACAGTTAAAAAACTATGTGAATCAATCAAAATGTGCTTGCGAAGTGCTTATCAAAAACGTTATAATGTAATTGCTAAACATTACACAAAAGTGTACATTAGCTATGCAGTTCAAAACGTCGGCATTAGCGCGTGTTGGCGGGTTGTGAAGCGAATCAGTTTTGTTCAGATGTATTTTTGTTAGCGCTAATAAGGAGGAGTTTTTTATGAAAATGAAAGGTTTTGCGATGTTAGGAATTGGTAAAGCTGACTGGATTGAGAAAGAAAGACCAGTTTGTGGTCCGCTAGATGCGATTTGTAAGCCAATTTCGCTCGCGCCGTGTACATCAGATATTCACACAGTTTGGGAGGGCGCTATTGGTGAGCGCCACGATATGATTCTCGGTCACGAAGGTGCAGGCGAAATCGTTGAAGTTGGTGAACTCGTTAAAGATTTTAAAGTTGGCGACCGCGTACTCGTTCCTGCTATCACACCTGATTGGAATTCATTAGAAGCGCAAGCTGGTTATTCAATGCACTCAGGTGGCATGTTGGCTGGTTGGAAGTTCTCTAACTTTAAAGATGGTGTATTCGGTGAATACTTCCACGTTAACGATGCAGATGGTAACTTAGCGCTTATTCCTGAAGGTGTTGACCCAGTTTTAGCACCAATGTTATCTGACATGGTTCCAACTGGTTTTCACGGTGTTGAATTGGCTGATGTTCAGTTTGGTGACGAAGTATTAGTTGTCGGCATTGGCCCAGTTGGCTTAATGGCAGTAGCTGGCGCAAACTTGCGCGGTGCATCTCGCATTTACGCTGTTGGTACGCGTCCAAATTGCGTTGAAGCGGCTAAATTCTACGGTGCTACCGATATTATTGACTATAAAAAAGGTACTATTGATGAGCAAATTATGGAACTGACAAATGGCAAAGGCGTCGACAAAGTCATCATTGCAGGTGGTACGGTCGATACATTCCAAGAGGCAGTTCGTGCGATGAAAGCTGGCGGCAGAATTGGTAACGTCAACTACTTGGGTAGTGGCGAATACGTTAAAATACCACGTGAAGACTGGGGTGTTGGTATGGGTCATAAAGCGATTATGGGCGGCCTTACACCAGGTGGTCGCTTAAGACTTGAAAAACTAGCAAAATTGGTTTCTACTGGCAAATTAGACTTATCTAAATTAGTAACGCACCGCTTTGACGGTTTCGAGCACATTGAAGAAGCCTTACTGTTAATGAAAGACAAGCCAAGAGATCTCATTAAACCAGTCGTCGTCGTTGCAGAAGACTTAATGAAAAAATAGATGAAAGTACTAATTTTATCCGGATTTTTAGGCGCGGGTAAAACAACTTTTTTACAAGAATTAGTTAAAAACCTCAAGAATGTCGTCATTCTTGAAAATGATTATGCTCGCGATGTAGATCGCGAGCTTCTTTCTAATGAAGACAATCTGACCTATGCAATCGACGAGGGCTGTGCTTGCTGCACACGAGGTGAAGAACTAGAAAATGCGGTTTTAAGCATTGCCAATACAGTTGACCCAGAATATTTGATTATTGAACCAACTGGGCTGTGTTCATTGAGTGCCTTAATTAAACGCATTAAAAAAGTTGAATACGAACGCATTCAGTATATTGGTAGCATTGCCATACTGGAAATGACCCGCTATAAAAAAATTGAAGCAGACTACCCAGATCTTTATGTCGATAGTCTGCAAAACGCCAACTATATTATTTTATCAAAATCAGAAGAAGCAGATCGCGTGGCCTTTAGTGAAGCAGCACAGCATTTTGCTGTACATACGGCATCAAAAGTAGCAGATAAACACTATAGTCGCTTTGAGGAAACAGACTGGCAAACATTAATTGAAGCGCTTAAACCATTGAGTCAGGTCAAAGAAAGCGATTACCATTATCACGCCATGACGTTAGCATATGACAGTGTTGCATTTGACAACGCCAATCAGATGGGCACTTGTTTTAACGCCTTGCTAGCAGGCAGATTTGGTAAGATTATGCGCGCCAAAGGTGGCATCAAAATGAATGGAAAATACTATCGCATCGATATTGTCGATGATCAATTTGGCTTTCAATTGGTTGACAAGCCAATTTCAAATTTGGTTTTTATCGGTAAAGATTTAGACCAAGCAGCATTTTCTGTTTTCTTTGAAAAACACTACACTGAAAAGCCGTGTCAAATTTTAAAAACGTACTAATTTTGCGCTATTCCTTTATTAATTTGGGTATAATGCAAATAGCATTAATGACGAATAAACAGAAGACGTGAGCTTATATGCTCAGTTATTTTAGGAGGTCAATTGAACGCATTAGTATTAGGAGGTGGCGGCGCCAAAGGTGCCTACCAAATTGGCGCTTGGCAAGCCTTGAACGAACTAAATCAATCATTTGAAATTGTCACTGGCACTTCAATTGGCGCACTTAATGCTGCGCTCTATGTACAGGGCGATTATGAAGTTGCCCGAAAGCTTTGGTCAGAAATGACGATTGACCAAATGATAAAGGCGGAAGGTAATATATTAGAGCGCTTAGTCAACTATGACATCAAGGGTAAAGATTTTAAACAAGTCATTGAATTGTTTACCCAAACAATTAGTCAAAGTGGGCTTGATATTACGCCCTTGCGCGAAAAATTAGACTATTATGTCGATGAAAACAAAGTGCGCCAGTCGCATATTAAATTGGGCATTGTCACCTTTTCATTGACCGATTTTAAGCCATTAGAGTTATCGATTGATCAAATTCCCGAGGGACAACTGCACGATTACTTGATTGCCAGTTCAAGCTTGCCAATTTTTAAGTTAGAGCGTAAATTTGGCAAGTTGCTGATCGATGGTGGTTTTTATGACAACTTGCCGATAAACCTAGCTGAAAGAATGGGCGGAACCAGCTTTACGGCAATTGATTTAAAAGCAATTGGGGTTAATCAGACCTCGGACAAGACGAATACACGCGTTATTTCATCAATAGATGACATTGGTGGCATCTTAGAAGTTTCGCCACAAAAGGCAATGCGCAATATGTCTTTGGGTTACTATGACACATTGCGGTCATACCATGGCTATCAGGGTCATAAGTATTATATTAAAGATGGCAATGATACGATGGCTGTCATTGACAAATTTCAGCAGATTGACAAGGCAGCCTGTCACTACTTAAAACAACTACTTATCACTGATGACATGGACGATATGCGTTTCGTATTTGAAGTGTTAATACCCGAACTGTCAGAAATGATTGGCTTACAACAGACAGCAGGCTACGATGTGATCTACCTCAGACTACTTGAAAAAATTGCTGAATCACTAGATATTGAACGCTTTAAATTATGGACTTTAAAAGATTTTGAAACAGCGATAAAAGACAAATACCAATCTGGTAATATCTTTAAGCCAAAGCGCAAAATAATCAGAAAACTAATCACCCGAATTAATATGATTAGTGAAGAAAATCGCATTAAATTTTACAATACTATTTATGAAAAAATAGCGAGGTGAAAAATGCACTATACTGAAATATATCAAAAATGGTTAGTCGACGAGGCGTTTGATGACGATTTTCGAGCAGAATTAGCTGCCCTTGACGACGAAAAGGAAATTGAAGATAGGTTTTATAAAGCACTTAGTTTTGGCACTGCAGGCATGCGTGGGATAATTGGCGCAGGTAGAAATCGTATCAATAAATATAATATTAGAAAAGCCAGCCAAGGGTATGCTGATTATTTATTGTCGAAAGACTCAAAAGCTACATGCGTAATTGCACATGATAATCGTCGTTTTTCAGATTTCTTTGCACGCGAAGCAGCAGCTGTATTTGCTGCCAATGGCATTAAGACCTATTTATTTAATGAACTGCGCAGCACGCCAGAATTATCATTCGCCATTCGCCATCTTAGCACCACTGGTGGTGTGGTGGTGACAGCCAGTCATAATCCGCCTGAATACAGTGGCTATAAAGTTTATGGAGACGACGGTGCGCAATTGATGCCAGATGAGGCTGACAAAGTAAGCCAAGCGGTGGACAGCATCACAGATTTTGCAACAATACGCTATTTAGACTTCGACCAAGCGCAGGCGAAAGGGCTTGTTAAATACGTTGGTAGAGAGGTTGACGATGCTTATTTGGCAGCTGTTCAAAAACAGATTATTCGACCTAAGGCTTACGCAGAGCCAATGAAGATAACCTATTCACCACTGCACGGTGCCGGTGGTATGATTGTCAAGTGCTTAATGAAGGCATTAGATGTTAAAGACATGCATTTTGTCGAAGCACAAATGGTGCCAGATAGTGAGTTTCCAACAGTTAAACAACCCAATCCTGAAGAAGTTCAAGCTTTTAATTTATCTATCGAAAAAGGCAAAAAAGTCGGTGCTGAACTATTACTGGCATCTGATCCAGATGCCGATCGGGTCGGCGTTATGGTAAAAATTGAAGATGGCTATCAAAAACTCGATGGCAATCAAGTAGGTGCATTGCTAACACACTATGTGCTCAGTTCAAAGCATGATATACCAGTTGACGCCATCATGGTAAAAACCGTTGTCACCAGCGATTTAGGTTTTCGCATCGCTGAGGCCTATGGTGTAGAACACGACGAAACGCTAACGGGCTTTAAGTTTATTGGCGATAAGATTAAGCACTATCAAAGCGATAACAGTCATACCTTTGTATTAGGTTATGAAGAAAGTTACGGCTATTTAGTTGGTACACATGCTAGAGATAAAGATGCTGTCGTGACAATTATGCTGCTTGTAGAGATGGCAAAATACTATAAATCACTTGGCATGACCCTGCTAGATGTCTTAGAAAAAATTTATCAGAAATACGGTTATTTCAAAGATAAACTCATCTCTAAAGTATTAAAGGGCAAAACAGGCATGGAACAAATGCAAAAAATAATTAGTGCTTTTCGGACGGCAGATAAAATTGGCGATTTAGAAATCGTAAAAGTATCAGACTATTTGATTTCAGAAACGCGCGACTTAAAAACAAACAGTAAAACACCAATTGATCAACCAAAGTCAAATGTCTTAAAATACTATATAAGCGATCAGTCGTGGTTTGCCTTAAGGCCATCGGGCACAGAACCAAAGCTAAAGTTTTATATTTCAGCTGTGGCAGACCGTGCCAATTTAGCCGAGCAAAAAATAGATCATATTTCAAAGCTGCTTGACAACTTTATGGCGCCACTTATTGATGAATAATACTAAACCCAGATAAAATATAATAATGCACGCATCATTACTAAAACTTTTAATATTAGTGCACTATTGGGCTTGAAATCGTAAGGCCTTTGTGCTATAATTGAATGGTTTTAGTGGACGATAGTAAAATTAATTATATAGAAAGAGGTGAGTTTAGTGAAAAAGGACCTTCATCCGAATTATCAGGTGGCAAGCGTACGCTGCGCTTGTGGCAATTCTTTCGAGACGAAATCGACGAAAAAAGAAATTCGCGTAGAGATATGTTCAGAATGTCATCCGTTTTTTACCGGAACAGTTAAGCAAGTAGAACGTGGTGGACGCGCTGAGAAGTTTAGAGCGAAATACAATTTGAAGTAATTCATGTGGATTAGGGCTTGGAGGACAAAGTGCTAATCCTTTTTATTTTAATTCGAATGTAATAAATCAGTAAAGTTGTCATTTCGACCGAAGCAGCTTTGCTGCGCAGTGGAGAAATCTCGGTTTTTATTGCGATTGAAACACAGCTGGTGCTGAAATCGTTCCGCTATATTTTTACCTAGGACAACCTGCCTGCGGCAGAACGTTACGGTAAAAACACAGCTCCACCGAAAAAAAACGACTTATTAGCTGACTTATTTGCGACTTTGAAAATAGATAAACCTAGTTAATGGAGAAAATATGAAAAACAAATATTGCAATATTGGTGGACAAGCATTGATTGAGGGCGTCATGATGAAAAATGGCCGCACCATTGCTATTTCAGTGCGCAAACCAGATGGCGATATCGAAACGAGCATTACTAAAACCAAAAAACTGTTTGAACAGCCATTTTTTAAATTGCCGTTAGTGCGCGGTGTGGTCGAGCTGATAAAGGCAATGGTCATCGGCATTAAGGCACTTACTTATTCGGCTGAGTTTTATATGGAAGAAGATGAAGAACCTTCTAAATTTGAACAGTGGGTCAAGGCGACATTTAAAGAAAAGGCAGACAACATATTAATTGCCGTGTCGATCATAATTGCCTTTGGTATGGCATTTTTGATGTTTGGTGTACTGCCAGCGTTTTTAGCAGGCCTATTGCGCGGTTCAGTCAGCAATACGATATTACTTTCGCTAATTGAAGGCATTATTAAGGTAGCGCTGTTTGTTGGCTATATTTACGTCATTTCGCGTATGCGTGAAATAAAGCGCGTCTTTGAATACCACGGTGCTGAACACAAGACAATTCACTGCTATGAAGCGGGGTTGCCTTTGACACCAGAAAATGCAACTGGCTTTACGCGCATACACCCGCGCTGCGGCACCAGTTTCTTACTATTTGTATTGACAATTAGCATTGTGGTGTTTTCATTTGTGACGTGGTCATCAATTATCAGTCGTGTCATCATGAAAATTGTATTAATGCCAGTGATAGCGGGTATTTCGTATGAAGTACTTAAATTATCTGCCAAATACGATAATATATTTTTAAAAGCACTCAGTCAACCTGGTTTATGGATGCAGCGTTTGACGACACGCGAACCAAATTTAAAACAATTAGCTGTGGCGATTGCCGCAATGGAAGCAGCCATTGAAGGCGAAGGTGAACCGACTTGCCCACTTTAGCAGGGCTACGTAAGCAATTAATTGGTGAGCTAATTGATTATTTTGAAACAGCGCGATTAGATGTCGATTTATTGCTACAATATGCGCTTGATATTACAGATGTACAATTGATTACACAAGGTGCCATGCAGTTGACTAACCAGCAAATCAACACAATACTGGCACTTGTCAAACGTCGTCAGCAAGGCGAACCGATTGCCTATATTATTGGCAAAAAGCCGTTTATGGGTTTAGACTTTTACGTTGACAAAAGTGTATTGATACCGCGCCCCGACACTGAAATTTTGGTCGAATGTATCTTAGACCAAATTAATGGGCGTACGCTACTGGGGGCAGATATTGGCACGGGTAGCGGTGCAATTGCGGTGGCGCTGCTGTATTATGCAGCGCAACTAAACATGTTGGCAAGTGATATATCTGCACCAGCGTTACTTTGTGCTGAAAAGAATGCGCAATTACATGGTGTTGCAGAGCGCATAAATTTGTTGCAATCCGACTTATTTAATCATTATCCAGAAGTTCAGTTCGACTTTATTGTCAGCAACCCACCTTATATTGATAAGGCAGAAATGAAAATGCTTGATAAGAGCGTATTAAATTACGAACCGCGCAATGCCTTGGCTGGTGGTGTTGACGGTTTAGATTATTATCGACAAATAAGCGCGGCAGCGCACGGGTATCTCAAAAAGGGTGGGCTGCTATACTATGAAATAGGTTATAATCAAAGAAATGACGTCATTGAAATACTTGAACAAAATGGTTTTAGAGACATTAAATGGTTAAACGATTTAGCGGCTAAAAACCGTGTTGTTTACGGCGTAAAGGAGTAAAAAGTGCTAGATAAACTAACGATTTTAGAAGAAAAATACAAAGACTTAGAATTAAAAATTGCCGATCCCGAAATTATTAGCAATCAAACAGAATGGCAAAAATTAATGAAAGAACACGCCGAATTAGCGCCAATTATTGTTAAATTTAGAGAATATAAAACTGTTTTAACTGCGTTAGAAGAAGCCAAAGAAATCTTACAAAACGAAAGTGACGAAGACTATCGCGAGTTAGCTAAAGCAGAAATCAAAGAAAATGAAGCTGCTAAGCAGTTAATTGAAGATGATTTAAAATTACTTTTGTTGCCCAAAGACCCGAACGATGATAAAAACGTCATTGTTGAAATTAGAGCAGGTGCTGGTGGTGATGAGGCCGGCTTATTTGCCGCAGAATTAATGCGCCTATACATGCGTTATGCCGAGCGTCAGCGTTGGAAAGTAGAAACGATGTCGACGTCAGATAATGGTATTGGCGGCGTCAAAGAAGTCATCTTTATGATTAACGGCAAGGGTGCTTATTCGCGCTTGAAATTCGAGAGTGGTATTCACCGTGTGCAACGTGTACCCGCCACTGAATCGCAAGGGCGCGTACATACGTCAACATCAACAGTTGCCGTTTTACCTGAAGTAGATGACGTTGAAATTGAAATAAAACAAAATGAAATTCGCGTCGACGTGTTTCGCTCATCGGGTAACGGTGGGCAATCTGTTAATACAACTGATTCAGCAGTGCGCATTACACACTTGCCGAGTGGCTTAGTCGTCACCTGCCAAGACGGCAAATCGCAGCTTTCTAACAAAGAAAAGGCGATGCAGGTATTAAAGTCACGCCTCTATGATATGGAACTTGCCAAACAGCAATCAGAAATTTCAGAGGCGCGCAAGTCGCAAGTAGGCACAGGTGACCGCAGTGGTAAAATTAGAACGTATAATTTTCCGCAAGGTCGTGTCACTGACCATCGCATACCAATTACGCTTTATAAACTGGCCGCCTTTATGGATGGCGACATCGACGAAATTATCGATGCACTCAATACTAAGAGGCAGGCTGAATTGTTGGCAGAAAACTAAAAGACAAAACCCGACTTATGTCGGGTTTTAGAGTATCTACAAAGTATATAATCTGCAGACTGTAGAAAATGTTCAAGTTCGAGGCGCAAGCAAAATGGAGGGTCGCAGCGTATAAAGACATACGTAAGAGTAGTATCGGAAAGATGTCCGACTACGAACGTAGGGAGTAGCTTTTGCATAGCAAAAGTACTGAAAAGTCATTTTGCGCAGCAACAAAGAAATTGGGCATTTGTCTACAGTCTGAAACCCGGCTAACTAGTCGGTTTTTTTACTGTCGTCAATATTATCATTCTTTTTATTTTTATCATCTATATAACTTAACGCAATCGATAATAAGGCAGCGGCAATTGCCGAATAAAGCCATGGTCTTTGGGTAGGCAGTGGACATGCGCCGCCCTTAAAAGCAATTTGTATACGTTGAAAGGCAATGAAGCCACCGACGATTAAACTATAGAAAAAACTGAGGTTTCCAATTATTTTTAGCATCAAGTACCTCCAAGTTAAATGGTTAAGTCATTATAATATGCTGTGATTCAAAGTCTTTTACTAGCAGCGGTTTATCATAGAAATAGCCTTGCGCGAAAGTACAATTTTTGTCGCCTAAATAAGATGCTTCGGTTAATGTTTCAACACCTTCGGCCAATACCGATAAGCCGATTTCTTGGCACATGTTGATAATCGCGTTGACAATGGCAGTAGCTTGTAAATCGCGACCGATATTATTGATAAATGAACGATCAATTTTAACGATTTCAATTGGTAACTTAAATAGGTAGTTCATTGAAGAATAGCCAGTACCAAAGTCGTCAAGTGCAAAGCGAATTCCCATCTGATTGAGGGCATGCATTCTCTCAATTGTTTCAGCTGGGCGGTTTAAAATAATGCGTTCAGTCAGTTCAATGTGTAATTTGTTTGGATCTACAGGATACTTTTTAAGTGTTTGTTCAATAAATTCAATAAATTTTGCATCTTCAAATGTAATTGCCGACACATTAATAGAGATATTAATTTTATTTTTCCATTTACATAGTTGTTGACAGGCTTCTTCAAAGACCCAGCGATCGATTGTTTTGATAAAGCCATTTTCTTCTGCGATGGCAATAAAGTGTTCGGCGGATATAGCACCCATTTCAGTATTGTTCCATCTGATCAACGCTTCGGCACCAACTGTAATATTGTTTTTAATTGAAAAAATCGGTTGATAAACCAAATGAAACTCATTGTTTTTAATGGCGCTAAACAGGTTTGTTTCTATTTTGGCACGCTTTTTATCGAGTTGATGCGTATTTGGGCTATACCAGTTCCAAGCAGTCATTCGCGTTGCCTTTGATAGCAAATTAGCATGGGTTAAGTTGTTCATCAATTGACTAGCAGCAATGCTGTTGACGTGATAGTGCACTAAGCCAATACTTAAATTTAGAGCAATGCGATTACCGTTAAATACATAGGGGTGACATAGCACATCAATAATTTTTTGCGTTAGTATTTCTGATTCAATAATATCAACATCGCGAAAGATAATAAAAAATTCATCACCGCGCCCCTTGTAAATGCTCTCGCTATCCTTCAGTAGTTTTTTCAAGCGACGGGTAATGGCAATTAAAATTTTGTCGCCAATTTCCATGCCGTAGATTTCATTGACACGGGTAAAGCGGTCAATTGAAATAAGCGCTAGTGTATCCGTTGTCATCAACATATCAGACTTTGGATAATTGATGTCATGCATTAGCACATTAGAATTTGGCAATGTCGTCAATCCATCATAGAATGTCAATTCGTTAATCTTTGATATCATTTGATTAAAGTTATGTGAAACAATGCCGATTTCGTCATTTGTGTCATAGTTGGCGCGCACGCTTAAATCACCCTTTGATGCCTCGATAAACTTATTAGATAGCGCAATCAGTGGGTTGGCAATGCGATTGGCGACAATAAATGCGACAATTAAACTTATAATCGCAGCGATAACGCTCATGACAATAAATATTTTTTTAGTGCGAATAACACTGGCAAAGCTGGTTTCTTTGTCAGAAGCATGATACACTCGCCAATCGGTATAATCTATTTTACAGAAAGAAACTAATATTTCGCTATCGTTTTTGGTGTAGGAACCAGACCCTAATTGCTGGGTGACGCTGTGCTTGAAAAAGTATTTTAAATGCTCAATTTTTTCATTTTTGGCAAGTTCTGAATCTTTATAATTGTTGATATTAAACTGTTCTTTAACATAGTCGTAATTGCGGTGGGCAATAACATTGCCATCGCTGTTGGCAATGTAGGCATAACTGGTATCGTAGCCTAAATAATCATTTAAGGAGATGGATAAGTCTTTAGAATCAAGATAGCCAATTAAGACACCAGCAAAGCCGTGCTCACTATCTTTGTAAATGGGCACGGCAAAGGTAATGACGTATTTTTTTAATTGTGTATTATACTGCGGCGTTCCCAAATAACGACGGCCCAACAAGGCGCTTTTATAGGGCAGATAATTACTGTCATAAACTCTACCAGTAAAAGCTTCACGGCCGTTACTATCGATAAAACTCATTTTAGTAAATGTAGTAAGAAGTGATGATTGCTCTGCGTTTGGTGAGACAAGTGTCTTAATTTGTTTGATACTGTAAGCTTTGACAAAGTCGTTAAGGTAATTAAAACGCGATTCTATCAACGTTGATGTGCGTCGTGCTGACTCAATTGCATTTTGAACAAGCGATTTTTCAATCAGTCGGTTCATTTCATGCTCGATACTTCTAAAAATGTAAATTGTTTGCAGTAACGAAATGCTGACAATGACGCTAAATACAAGTATTATAATTTTATATTTTATACTAATACGTTTCATATTTTACCTCTATATATCCCACTGAATAATTATCGGCATTTGAAGTGGAAAAATCAAGTTAGATTTACTGTTTTATATTAAAAATACAGAAAAGGGTTTATTAATTATAATTAATAAAAATATTTAATGCTATCGTTTATAATTATATCAGATGATAGTATATTGATAAATGCTTTAACAATTATTAAGTGGGAGATCAAAAATTTACAATGCGATATTATGGAGATGTCTACCGTCCGCCGAGTGAGGCGCGCAGTTTAATACTACAAATTACCTATGGTTGTGCGCATAACGCATGCACATTCTGCGATATGTACAAGAATAAGTCCTTTGCGTTACGCCCACTTGAAGAAGTGTTTGAGGACATTGATCAGTTTTCTGAAAAACATGCTGTTAGGCGCATTTTTTTGGCAGATGGCAATGCACTTTGTTTGAAAACCGATTACTTATTAATGGTGATTGATAAACTTGCCAAAAACTTTATGTGTTTAGAACGCGTTGCACTTTACGCGACGGCTAAAGACGTCAAAAACAAATCGCTTGAAGATTTAATAAAATTAAAAGCACATGGCTTAAAGCAAATTTATATTGGTATTGAATCGGGTTCTGATAAAGTGCTTAAAATGGTCAATAAAAAATGTATAGCAGATGACATTATTGTAGCTGGGCAAAAATTAAAGGCGGCAGGCATCAAGCATTCGGCCATTATTATTTTGGGCTTGGGCGGCGCCGCTCTCAGCACTGAGCACGCCATCGCATCAGCTCAGGTCTTAAATAAGATCAACCCAGAATACTTGGCATTGATGACCCTAATGGTGCGACCTAATACAGTGCTTAAAAAACAAGTTGACAGCGGCAGCTTTAAGTTGTTAACACCGCTAGAAATACTAGAGGAAGCTTACCTGATATTAGAAAACCTAGAGCTATCGGGCACACTTTTTAGAGCCAACCACAATTCAAATTACGTACAATTGCGCGGCGTATTAAACGATGATAAGGCGCGTTTATTAAGCGAAATTGAACAGCTTAAACAGCGTTTATCAAATGAAACGCTCGCCAATCGCTATCGTTCGTATTAGTATTAGATTAGAAAAGTGTAGTGAGTCGTAATTTGGGGTAATCATGAAATAGACTAAATCAACCAAGCAAGGAGGCAACAATGAAAAAATTATCTATCTTTTTACTAATTTGGCTCATTGTTATTTCGTTAACTGCTTGTTTTACATCACAGAGCAATGATCCTACGACAACTGCCAAGCAGACAGTTGCCAAGCAAACTGAAACATCGACGACAAGTAAGCCAACTGTAACCACTACTGAAACGACATTAAAAACCACGGCTGAAACGACACTAGAAACAACTGTGGCAGCTAGTAGCGAAACAACTGCGGCAGTAGAAGACTTATCAAAATTTACTATACCAGGTTATCAAATTGGTGAAATACCACCAATCCCGTTAATTGAAATACCGACAATACCTAGTTATAATGAAGAACAAGAAGCTTTACTAAAAGCGATTGAAAGTGAATTTGAAAACGTGCCGGGTATTTCAGTGAAACCTGCCAGCTGCGATGGCAATGGTCTGGTTTATACATCTGATTTTATTGTATCAAACGGTGAAGCATCTGTTATCAATAGCGATGCTGGTAGCGGTGTTATCGATAGCTCAGGTGCTGGCGTTTTGAACAGCGATAGTTTAACAGCTGTTATCACAGGCGATGGCGGCGGTGTAATAAGCAAAGATGGCGTAATGGCTAGCATTATGCCAGACGGTAGTGGCGTTATTGAAGATGAAAACAACGAAATAAGCCTAACGCGTTTACCTGATGGCACTGGCACTTATAGTCATGGCGATATAGCGATCACCATTACAGGGGAACGGTCGGCGACTTTTACAAGTGATCAATATACGTTGGTCTATGCTGACGAAGACAATGCCCAGTTTTCAAGTGATGATTTAATGATTATTATTGCGCATGGTCAAGCGATGATCACCGCCGGCGATGATACGAAGACGGTTCAGGCAAAGCCGCTTGCTAAAGTACCTTTAATTGGTAAGTTGCCGCCACTTGAAAAATTAGAGCGCCCCAATGTATGTGGTTTACGCATAGTGTTTGAAGATGCAATACTGTTCGACTTTGATAAGTACGAATTGCGCCCAGCAGGTAAAGCGGCAATTGAAAAGGTTGCGACTGCTATTGCCCAATTCGATATAAAAGCACTTGAAATTCATGGTCATACTGATTCAAAGAGTGATCAAGCTTATAACCTAACACTGTCTGAAAAACGTGCTAACTCGGTAAAAGACTATCTACAGCAACAGGGCGTTGTGGCTGGTTTACAGGCAATTGGCTTTGGCGAAAGCAAACCAGTTGCGCCAAATGAAAACGCAGATGGTTCAGATAATCCATCAGGTCGACAGGCGAATAGGCGCGTAGAAATATTTATTCCGTCAAACTAATTTACAATAAGTTTAACGAATGACTTATTATGTTCATAGTTATGTCATAAAGCCATGTTAAATTATAGCCATGTTAAATAAATGTATGGGTTAAATTTGCTTTATTGTAAAAAGATGAGCGATTAGGAGATCAAATGAAAAAGTGTTCAATATGTAATAAAAATATAGCGGTAATGTATACGACCAAAATTGTCAACGGCAAAACTGAAATGCAGGGCGTTTGTATGGACTGTGCCCAAAAAATGGACATTCCAATTATTGACGAAATTATGAAACAGGTCAATTTATCACCAGATGAAATCGACAATTTGTCACGTCAAATGCAGGCCTTTATCGACAATCAAGACCCAGATGAGTTAGAGAATAATCCGCTGTTCAACATGATGACAGGCGGTGCTTTTAACGACAACTTTTTAGAAAGTGAAGAAGAAGTCGAAGAAATTGTCGAAGAACAACCGATTATTTCAAATCAAAAAAACAATTCGCACCAGCAAACCGAAAAACAAGCTAAAAAAGAACCAGCTTACAACAATAAGCGCGTTTTAAAAAAGCGCAAGAATTTAGAAAAATTTGCTGAAAATCTCAACGCCAGCGCAGAAAGAGGGCAAATCGATACAATTATCGGCAGACAAGACGAAATTGATCGTGTCATGCACATTTTATCACGCCGCAATAAAAATAATCCGCTTTTAATAGGCGAACCGGGCGTCGGTAAAACGGCAATTGCCGAAGGGCTTGCCTTGCGTATAGTCGAGGGCAAAGTACCTGAAAAATTACAGGATGCTGAAATTTATCTGCTCGACTTAACGGCAATTGTCGCGGGTACACAGTTTAGGGGTCAGTTTGAAGGCCGCATGAAGGCGATTATCAGAGAAGCTCAAACGACCGGCAACATTATTTTGGTAATTGACGAAGTGCACAATATCATGGGCGCAGGCGAAGTACACGGTGGTGTGATGAACGCAGCCAATATTTTGAAACCAGCACTTGCCAAAGGTGATATTCAAATGATTGGCGCAACTACCTTAGAAGAGTACCGCAAGCACATTGAAAAAGATGCTGCCCTTGAAAGACGCTTTCAAAAGGTCATCATTGATGAACCATCAATAGAAGAGAGCATTGAAATTTTAAAGGGCATTGTCGGCTATTACGAAGATTATCATCACACACTTATTCCCGACGAAGTTTTAGAACAGGCGGTTATTTTATCAGAACGCTATGTCGCTGATCGCTTTTTACCAGATAAAGCGATCGATGTCATCGATGAGGCAGGTGCGATGATCAACTTGCATAACGATGATATCGCGCAGCTAAAACGCGTTAAAATGGAATATAAAAAAGTGGTTGACTTAAAAGAAGACGCCTCTGCCAACGACCGTTTTGAAGACGCTGCGCGTTATAAAGTAGATGAAATTCGTCTTTTTGAGAAACTCAAAACCTTAGAACAAAAATCGGGTCATCGTCTAATGACAGTTGAAGATGTCGCTAAAATTATTGAGTCGTGGACGAAGATACCAGTTACTAAAATAACCGAAGAAGAAGCTAAAAAGCTGCTCGATTTAGAACACAGGCTACACCGTAGAGTGATTGGTCAGTCAGAGGCAATATCAGCATTGGCGCGTTCGGTTAGGCGCAATCGCGCTGGCTTTAGAAAGCGTAAAAAACCATCATCGTTTATCTTTGTTGGACCAACTGGTGTTGGCAAAACCGAACTTGCCAAGACTTTAGCCGAAGAACTCTTTGGTTCAGAAGACGCCTTAATTCGGCTTGATATGAGCGAATACATGGAAAAACACACCGTCTCTAAGCTAATTGGTGCACCTCCGGGCTATGTTGGCTATGACCAAGGCGGTCAGCTGACTGAACGGATTCGCCGCAAACCCTATTCGGTCATTCTATTAGATGAAATTGAAAAGGCGCATATTGACATATTTAATATGCTACTTCAGATCTTAGAAGATGGTCGCTTAACCGATAGTCAAGGCCGCACGGTATTCTTTGACAACACAGTGATTATCATGACCTCAAATGCGGGTAGCCACTTAAAATCGAGTGGTATTGGCTTTAATGCCGACGAATCAGTTAAACAAAAGACGCTACTGCTCGACGCATTAAAACGTTACTTCAAACCTGAATTTTTAAATCGGGTCGACGAAATTATCGCCTTTGACCACTTGACAAAAGACGATATGCTAAAAATTGTCGACTTGCAGTTAAAAGATATTTATCGTGACACCAGTGAAAAGGGTATTATTGTACACGTAGATGACGAAGCTAAGCGCTATTTAGCAAGTGAGGGTTACGATAGAAAATATGGTGCTAGACCGCTTCGTCGTAAAATTCAGCGCTTACTTGAAGATGAAATTGCCGAGCTTTATTTAAAAGGGCTCGTCAGTGAAGAAAAGTCAATTGAAGTGACATTTGATCCAGTTGCCTTATCGTTAAGTGTTACGGTTTTAGAAAAATAAGTGACAAACCGTCATCTCGACCGAAGTGGAGAAATCCACCCCAATTGTCATCTCGACCGACCGTAGGGAGTGGAGAGATCTTAGGTTTAGTATTAATTAGCGATTGAAACACAGCTGGTGCTGAAATCGTTCCGCTATATTTTTACCTAGGACAACCTGCCTACGGCAGAACGTTACGGTAAAAACACAGCTCCACCGCGCACTGGCGCTGTTGACAATCGCTATTACTTGTCATCTCGACCGAAGCGCGTAGTGCGAAGTGGAGAGATCTCGGTTTTCTAAACAAAAAAGCGACTACAATACGCAGTCGCTTTTTTTAATATAATAAAACTCAACTATTCTGCTTCTTTTTCAGGTGCTTTTGGCAATACTAAATTAAGAATTGTCGCTGTGACAAATGCGCCAACGATAGCTTGTTTAAACATGTTTTGGAACCATTCAGGTAAATAGCGCATAACTTCTGGTACATTGCTAAGACCAAAGGCTACACCTAAGCTGGCAGCGACGATAATCATATCGCGCTCTGATATTTTGCCATCTTGATAAAGCAAGTTAAGACCACTCATTGTAATCATGGCAAACATCAATAGCACTGCGCCACCTAATACAGGGTTAGGAATTGTCGATACTAAGGCACCTAATTTAGGAATAAATGAACAGAGCATCAAGAAGACAGCACCTGTCATAATCGTAAAGCGGTTGACAACCTTTGTCATACCGATAATTCCAACGTTTTGACTAAATGATGTGTTTGGCATAACGCCAAATAATGATGCAAAAGAACTACCAAAACCGTCGGCAAAGACAGCGCCTTGTAGTTCGTCGTCAGTAATGTCGCGGCCTAAGCCACCAACAGCAATACCGGTGTTGTCGCCAATGGTTTCAACTGTTGTTGCCAAGTAAACTAGTAAGAACTGAACAATGGCAGACCATTCAAATTGATAGTGAAATTCTTTCATCATAAAAATTGGCTTTGGCAGTGCAAACCAGCCAGCGTTTGCGACTGGTTCAAAGCTGACCATGCCGATTGCGATTGCAACGATATAACCAATAATAATACCGATTAAAATTGATGAAACACTAATAAATTCGTTTTTAACTTGACGTAGTGCAATAATAACAATAAATACGAATAATCCGATACCAAGGTTCATAAATGAACCAAATTCTGGGTTGGCTTGTTGCCCAACGCCACCGGCGACAAACTGAATACCAACGCCAATAAGTGAAATACCAAGCGTTGTAACGACGGTACCTGTTACAACATGGGGTAGTAACTTGCGTAGTGGTTTAATGATAAAGCCAAGCGCAAATTCAACCAGACCGCCTACTAATGTCGCGCCCATCACAGCGCCGTAACCAGACGATAATCCCACTGCGATACCTACGGGTATAAAACCAGCACTGGTTCCCATAACTGTTGGCAGACCAGACCCAACCTTCCAAATGCGGTATAATTGAACCAGTGTTACAAAGGCAGATACAAACATTGCGTTCTGTAGTAACGAAATCAGTGGTAAGCCAGCGTCAGTATTACCATTGATAACACCGACGACGACAAGTAGTGGTGCCAGGTTTCCAGCATACATTGCCAAAATGTGTTGCATTCCCAGAGGAATCGCATCTTGTAAAGGTACACGCCCTTCAAGTTGATAGAGATTCTTCTTGTCTACATTGTGACTCATAATACCTCCTCTTTAATTATTTATAACAAGCCATTCTCGTTATGTCTTATAATAATTTTATAACATATTTAACAATTTCACAAGAATATTGTTTTTACACAAAAATTTTTTGTTATTTTTTAATTTATAATTATTCTCAATTACAGCGTACAGCTATCTCTTTAATATCTGATTAACTTGGTGTATAATAGATTATAAATCTATAAAGGAGGACATATGAGCACAAAATTAATCGATAGAAAGCTACCTGATTATACAAAAGGTGAAGAGCTATTTAACATGATATCGCATATTGTCGGGGCGGCGTTTGCACTATTTGCCCTTATTATTTGTGTTGCTATTTCAGCGTATCATCATGATATGTTAGGCATTGTTGCCAGTAGCATCTATGGCATCAGCATGATTTTGTTATACACCATGTCAAGTCTTTATCACGGTTTAACGCACCCCTTTGCCAAGCGGTTGTTTCAAATATTTGACCACTGTGCGATATATTTTTTAATTGCAGGTACTTATACGCCAGTGGCATTGGTTGGCATTCGCGCGCAGTTTCCGATGTGGGGCTGGCTAATATTTGGCCTACAGTGGGCACTGGCCGCTGTTGCTGTCACCTTGACGGCGATTGATCTAAAGCGCTTTCAAGTGATTTCAATGATTTGTTATATTTTTATGGGTTGGATGATCATATTGTTTTATCCAATTATTATGCCTAGTTTAGGGGCGAATGCTTTTACTTATATGTTAATCGGTGGCATACTCTATACAATAGGCGCTGTCTTATATGGCATCGGCAAACGCAAGCGCTATATGCACAATGTCTTTCACGTCTTTGTCTTATTGGGTAGCTTTGTCCAATTTTTGGGTCTTGTCTTATACGTATTGTAGGGGAATATATGAATAAAAAAGCACTTATTATCGATGGCAACAGCATTATTAATCGCGCCTTTTTTGGCATTAGAAACATGGCGACACCTGATGGTTTTCCGACCAATGCACTATATGGTTTTTTAAGCATTTTTCACAGCATTAGTGATGAACTAAAGCCTGATTATGTGGCAGTGGCATTTGACCTCAAAGGGCCAACGTTTCGCCACGATGACTTTAGCGAATACAAGGCTGGTCGTAAAGGCATGCCCGACGAATTGGCAATGCAACTGCCCGTCTTAAAAGAAATACTCGATGCAATGGGCGTTAAGCGCATGTCGTTACAGGGTTACGAAGCCGATGACTTACTCGGTACTTCGGCGAAATTCTTATCTGGCCAAGACATAACGACCTATTTGTTAACGGGTGATAAAGACGCCTTGCAACTGGTTGATGATAACGTCTTTGTCTATTATCACGGCACTAAAAACAAGTTGATCTATACGGCTGAAGCTGTTAAAGAAGATGTTGGTGTCTATCCCAATCGGGTAGTCGATTTAAAGGGATTAATGGGCGATAGTTCTGACAATATACCCGGTATTCCCAAAGTGGGTAAAGTGACTGCCAACAAATTATTAAAACAGTTTGACAGCGTTGAAGACTTAATTGCACGGGCTGACCAAATTGAAAATGCCCGCATTAGAAATTTAGTTGAGACACATGCCGCGCAAGCGGTCTTATCCAAAAAATTGGCAACGATTATTAAAGATGTGCCGGTCGAACTATCAATTGAAGACTTTACTTTGGCAAGTGCCAATATTGAACAGCTGATCGCGCTTTACCAAAAGTATAAACTGCACAGTTTTTTACAGCGCTTAAGTGCCCAACACGGCGCTCAAATGGGTGCTGCTGATGACCAGCAAATCTCTCTATTAGAAATTGCCGATGAAGACTTGTGCTTACAGTTTTTTGGCGACTTCGATTTTACTAAACCAATAAAAATATTTACACTTTATGACAAGCTGAATTTAGTTGATGATAAACTTTCCTATATAGGTGTTGCTGACGCGGCCGGCAAGGCAGCAGTTTTTTATGATAGTGGCGTAAACTATTGTCTAAGCTTTTTAAAATCTACGGCAGTCAAGTCTGAAATTAAACTCGTTGGGCACGACTTAAAGCGTGATTTACTCATTTTTAAGCGCTATGGCATTGTCAATATTAAACCAATTTTCGACCTAGAAATTGCCATGTACTTGGTCGATGCCAATAGACGCAGTTATGCCTTAAGCAATTTAACGCTCGACTTTTTGGGGCGTGCTATACCAACTGAAACTGAACTACTCGGCAAAGGCGCTAAGCGCATCATGGTGGCAGATGCAGTGCAAGATGCTTGTCTTAAGTACGTTGCAGCGGCACTTAATTCGATTATGGCGCTTTATCAGCCAATTGCTGACCGCTTAACCGAACTCAATTTAACCAGTTTATTTGACGACATAGAAATGCCCTTAGTTGAAGTGCTAGCCAATATGGAATACTTGGGTTTTAATGTCAACCTAGCTGAACTTGACATATTAGATGATGAAATAACGACTTTAATAAAGCAAATTCAAACTGAAATATACGACATGGCGGGTCACCAATTTAACATTAATTCGCCCAAACAACTCGGTGTTGTACTATTTGAAGAACTGGGGCTTTACGTCGTCAAAAAAACCAAGACAGGTTATTCAACCAGCCATGACGTCTTATTAAAATTATATAATGACCATGCTATTATTCCTAAAATCATCGACTATCGCACCTATACAAAGTTAAAGTCAACCTATGTCGATGGCTTGCGCGCTGTTGTCAACCCTAAAACTGGGCGCATTCATTCTAGCTTAAACCAAACGGTAGCGGCAACTGGTCGGTTGTCGAGCACCGAACCGAACTTACAAAATATTCCTGTCAAGTTAGAACTGGGCAGGCGCTTTCGCAAGGTATTTGTGGCAAGCGCTGGGCAAACACTGGTCGATGCCGACTATTCACAAATCGAACTGCGCATCTTGGCGGATATGTCAGATGATCCAATGTTAAAAAAAGCCTATAATGAAAAGATCGACATACACGCCTTAACCGCATCGCAGGTTTTCGAAACGCCCTTAGAAGACGTTACACCACTGTTGCGCAGTCGGGCAAAGGCGGTAAACTTTGGCATTATCTACGGCATGAGCGACTACGGATTGTCAGAAAACTTACACATCGACCGCAAAACGGCTAAAAATTATATTGATAACTACTTCAAAAAGTACCCTAATGTTAAGTCGTTTATGAACAGCACCATTGAACAGTGTAAAGAGACGGGCTACGCTGAAACTCTATTTGGCCGCAAGCGCTTTATTCCTGAAATTAAAAATAAAAATTACAATATACGCCAATACGGCGAACGCATGGCGATGAATACGCCAATTCAAGGCACGGCGGCAGATATTATTAAAGTGGCAATGGTCAAAGTATATCATGCCTTAAAAACTGAAAATCTAAAGAGTCAATTAATACTACAAGTTCATGATGAATTGATTATCGACACACTACCAGAAGAACTAGAACGCGTTAAAAGTTTACTGAGAACATGTATGCGCGAGGCGGCAGATTTATCTGTGCCGCTGGTAGTTGACATGCAGACGGGGGATAGTTGGTATGACGCCAAGTAAAAAAAAGGTCGTTGGTCTAACTGGCGGCATTGCCAGTGGTAAGAGCACCGTGTCGAACTATTTGCGTAAGTGCGGTATTGCGATTATCGACGCCGATGTCATTGCCCGCCAAGTGGTCGATATCGGCGAGCCGACTTATCAACAAATCGTTGAATATTTTGGTCAGTCAATACTGGCGGCTGACCGCCAAATTGATCGCAAGGCGCTGGGGGCAATTGTCTTTAACGACGAAGCGAAACTTGAAGTGTTAGAATCATTTACGCACCCTGCAATAATAGCAGCGTTTAAAACGCAAATTTTAGATTTACAGAAAAACAGCAAAACGCCCTTTATTGTCTTAGATATTGCGCTGTTATTTGAAGTCGGCATGCAAGTGCTTTGCGATGAAGTGTGGCTAGTTGTACTCGACCGCCAAAGCCAAATTGACAGACTTTGCCAGCGTGATGGCATATCAGCTGCAGAGGCCGCTCGCATTATCGATTTGCAAATGCCAATGACAGAAAAAGCAAAATTGGCAGATGTTTTGATAGACAATAATGGTGATGTTAAAGCTTTACAAAACCAAATTGACACACATTGCCAAAGAATACTTGATCAGCTAAAGTGATATACTATAACCCAGAATATTCACACTACTACCCAAAAACCGCTTCAACCTTTGGAATATCTGCGCTTTTAAGGAACAGTCTCTCGTTGTTTTTTTATTTCTTTGAAATAAATCAAGGTAATAAAAAGAACAACTGGCGACGCCGCGCAGTCTTTCGCTGTTTGCCACGCTAGGCGTGTCAAGACAGCTTGCGACGCAGTTGAAAACATAAATGTTTTCAACCTAAATTCTCAAATCTTATAGCGCTTTTTACCCACTGGCGTGAATAATCTGGGTATAATTGAATGTTTTGAAAAAAATGACAAATTATATGCGCATTTGGTCAAATAATGACTAAATGCTTTTTTTCTTTAACATATTTAGTCTGCTGCCGATAATCTATATGATAAGTGGAAATTTAGTTTTGATTTATTACAGGTTGTCACTTTGATTTAAAAAATTTAGGCTGTTATTGTTTTGCAATCGCACTAATTAAAAATTAAATAAGATAGTAATTACAAAATTAATGAGCAACCCTCAAAAATTTTCGGGGGGGGTAAAATGCCATCTAAAAGCAAAAAGAAAAAACATATTTTAAGAAAAAACAAAAGCACAAAAAAGGGTTCTGTTGCCAGAACACTGACTTTGACAATATTAAAAATTGTACTCATTAGTGTTCTATTAGCTAATATTGTATCAATACATATTGCTAAAAAAGACATGATGCATATTCAGAATGACGTTATTAAGGCCTATTCGGTATCAAATGCCAGAGCTTTCAGTGACCATTTTAATTCTGAGATAAAAAGATTGCAAGGTCTTGGTCAAATGGTAGATTTAACTAAATCTTTTACCGATAAGACCATTCAAAAGAAAATGCAACAGGTTTATAAAAATAATAGATTTTTAAATCTGTATTATGTAAAGCAAAACGCCGATTTAATTGCCTTTGGTGACGAAATAAATATTACCACTGCAAAAAATATTAGGTTCTTTGGCAAAGCGCTCGCTGGAGAAATCGATGTCATTGACCCCTACGTTGACGCCTTAACTGGCGAATACTGTATTACTATTGCTGTCCCCTACAAAGATAATAAGGGTAATATTGACGGTGCTTTTTGTATTGACCTTGAAACCGCAGTGCTTTCAGACTATCTAGCCAACGTTTCTGTTGGCGAAACAGGATATAGCTATATTATCAGTAGCAATATGGACGTTGTCGCTCATAAAGATAAAAGCAAAGCAAATCATAACTTAAATGAAATGGTAAAAAGCGAACCGGGCATTCAGCCAATTATCGATATTGTGCAAAAAGCTTTTGATGAGGGCAGTGCCAAGGTAGAATATACTTTTAAGGGTGCAAAAATGTACTCTGAAATTAAAAAAATTGATGGCACCAGCTGGGTGTTTGTCAGCAGCGCAAAGCGTTCTGAAGTACAGAATAAAATTAATACTATCATTATAAAAGTCAGTATCGCAGGTGCAGTATTGTTTTTCGTTATTGCATTCCTCGGCTATTTGGTTGGCAAAAAATTAAGTAGACCAATTGTCGATATTGATAAGTATTTCGATAAGTTCAGGCATTTTGACTTAACTGTTAGAGAAGATGACCCTGTATTTAAACATACAGGTAGAAAAGATGAATTCGGTAGATTAGTTGAAACAATGATGATTACCGAACAAAATTTGAGGAATTTAGTATCTAAAATAACGCTTCATGCCAACAGTACGGCTTCGACATCGCAAGAACTAACGGCGACGGCACAAACGACCAATGATTCGGCTGAAGAAGTAGCCAATGCAGTCGAAAATATTGCAGAAGGCGCCATTGAACAAGCGCAAAATACCAATGAAGCCGCACAAGATGTTGAAAATATTACAACACGTTTAGGTGATATGTTGCAAGTTTTAGCAGACTTGTCAGAGGCAGTTCACAATATCAGTGATCGCAGTGAAGAAGGCAATGTGGCATTAGACGATCTGCTCTATATTGCAAATGAAAGTAAAGAACAATCGGCATTTGTCAATACGATTATCAATGAAACAAACGAAAGTGCCGAATCAATTTCTAAAGCGAGTGAAATGATTCAGTCAATTGCAGATCAAACCAATTTGTTGGCACTTAATGCCGCAATTGAAGCAGCGCGTGCTGGCGAAGCAGGTAGAGGTTTTGCGATAGTCGCTGAAGAAATTCGCAAACTAGCCGAAGATTCAACGCGTTTTACTGAAGAAATAAAAACGATTATCGATGAACTGAAAAGCAAGACAGGTAGTGCGGTAAACGCGATGAACGCAGTCAGCGAAAAAATGAATGAACAAAATGAAAAAGCTCAAGTTACTAAAGAAAAATTTAGTGATATAAAACAAGCTGTTGAACAAAGTAGTGATATCATTGCAGATGTCAACAAGTCATCGCAAGAGATGGAACAGAAAACGCGTCATGTGACAGCAGCTATAGAAAATCTTTCGGCAATTGCTGAAGAAAATGCCGCAACAACAGAGCAGGCATCAGCTTTGGTTGATACACAGGTTGCAGCGATTAATGCCATATCAACTGCCAGTGATGACCTTGCAACAATTGCTAGTGAATTAGAATCAGAAGTTGCACGATTTAAAGTATAAAAATATTAAATCAATGAGCAAAAAACGGTATGAGGTAAAACGTAAACCTTGTACCGTTTTTTTGCTTGACAAGTGGCACAACTTGCTATAAATTAAAATAAAAGGATTTGAATAAAAATACCACTAATAAAAAATGCTGTTTTATTATCTTTAGACTGTTTGGAGGTGTCAAAATGCAATCTAGTAATTATGCACTTATCGAACGAGATGAACAAATTATTGCAATGTGCACGCGCTCAAGTTATTTTTCGCTTGTGGCAGAAAAGGCAAGCGGTGTTGTCGTCGAAGATGTTGAAGGCAGGCAGTATACTGATTTGATCAGTTCGGCTAGTGTTGTCAACACGGGTTATAATCACCCTGCTGTCATACAGGCGGTGCAAGATCAACTTTCGAAATATATCCACTTTTCTAATGACTATTTTTATACAAAACCGCAAATTGAATTGGCTGAGGCGCTTACCAAAATAACGCCAGGTGATTTCACAAAAAAAGTTATTTTTGGTTTTTCTGGTTCCGATTCAATTGATTCGGCCATTAAATTGGCGCGAGCCAATACCGGCAGAAGCAAAATTATTTCGTTTGTCGGTGCCTATCACGGTTCAACTTATGGTGCTATTTCGGCTAGCGCGATTGATCTCAATATGAAGAGAAAAATTGGACCACTTTTACCTGAAGTGTTTCATTTAGAGTATCCCAATAAATTTGAAATGCGCGATGATGAAACAGAACAAGCCTTTTCTGAACGCAAGTTTTTAGAATTTGAAAAGCATTTTAAAGTTTATATTCCGCCTGAAGAGGTTGCCCTTATTTTAATTGAACCTATTGCTGGTGACTTAGGGTTGTTGCCGTGTCCACAGCATTTTATGAAACTGTTGAGACAATTCTGCGATCAGCATGGTATTTTACTTGCGGTTGATGAAATTCAGCAGGGCTTTGGCAGAACCGGTAAGTGGTTCAGTATTGAAAACTACAATGTTGTTCCTGACTTAGTGATTATGGGGAAGGCGATGGCATCGGGTTTTCCAATGAGTGCGGTGGTCGGTAGAAGTGAGATATTCGATTCAATTGCAATGCCAGGGCAGTTGTTTACACTGCAGGGCAACGCAGTTTGTTCTAGCGCAGCGCTTGCTACAATTAAAGTGATTAAAGAACAGAAGTTGCTAGATAGAGCAAATGAAGTTGGCGATTACATTAAAAAACGCTTTCAACAAATTGCCGAAAAATCATCAGTTATATATGATATCAGAGGCTATGGCTTAAGCATTGGCGTTGAATTAAGAGATAATAATGGTAAAATAAATGCTACAGAGATTGCCAAAAAAATATGTTATCGCTGTTTTGAACAAGGATTAATTTTAATTTACATGGGTGGCAACACATTAAGGGTACAGCCACCACTGGTGATTAGTGATCAAGAAATCGAACTGGCGATGAATAAAATTGAGCAGACATTTATGGAATACGAAAATGGTGAAATTTCAGATGAAGTGCTCAATAAAATAGCGGGTTGGTAGTGATACGGTTAGTTTAAGAGATAAGGCATGTTGCCAAAGACAACATGCCTTCTTTTGTTATTGGCAAGCGCTAATTACAACGCCGTCAATTGCCGCTTCAACTTCAAGCGTCAGGTCGGCGACATCATCACCGCCAATGTCAACTAAGTTATCGCGCACCGACAAAACGCCACCGTAAACAGTGCCGTCTTCTTCTCTGACCACCAATTTACAGGGTAAGAAATAACTATAAAGGGTATTGCTGTCAAGAACGCCTTGCGCAAGTTGCGGTTTACAGACTTCTAGAAGATGTGCTTTTTTAGAAATTGGAAAACCCTTTTCTGCCAATTTGTCGTGGAAAGACAGTTCTGACAAAACGCCAAAGCCGATGCCTTTTAAGTTTTCTCTGATGCGTTCAATTGTTTCAGCCAACGTGTATTGGCTTTTATATTCATTTATTTTCATAAGACCTCCTCGTCATATGAGTTTATGCCCTTTTTTATCGATTTTAACCAAAAACTGACCAAAATAAGTGATATAATATGACTATTCAGTTATTACGCATAACACATTATGTTATCTCAACCAATAGAATATCTGACATGACATCTCGACTGCGGCATAGCCCCAATTTTGTCATCTCGACCGAAGTGCATTGCGCGAAGTGGAGAGATCTTGCTTTTAAAACCTGAGCTTTCTCGACTGTGCTCGAAATACTGACTTGTTACAAAAAAATACTTATTTTAAAGGAGAATAAAATGAAACTATTTATTGTCGATGCATTTACTGATCAGGTCTTTGGCGGCAACCCGGCAGGTGTTGTCTTATTGCCAGAAAAAAGTGATTTTCCAGCAGATGACATCATGCAAAAAATCGCCGCCGAACTCAGGTATTCAGAAACGGCTTTTGTAAGGCAGTTGTCTGATACAGTATTTAATATAAGATATTTTACACCTGTTGCAGAAGTTGACCTCTGTGGTCATGCCACAATTGCTTCATTTTATGTATTGTTAAAAACGGGTATTATTAAAGCGGGGGGCAGCTATAAAAATCAAACACTTGCGGGCAATCTAAATATCTATGTTGATGACGATAGTATTTTAATGGATATGGCAGAACCACAGTTGTTTGATGAAATTTCTAAGGCTAAAGCAGTTGAACAACTCTATCAAGTTATGGGCTTGGCGAATGACGAACAAGTTGATAGTCAAAGTGACGCATTTACGTTATTACCGCGCAGAGTATCAACGGGTTTAGTCGACATTATGTTACCTGTTAAAGATCAGGCAGAACTCGATAAAATAGCCCCCGATTTTAAGGCGCTTAGTCAGTTATCAAAACAATACGACGTCGTCGGTGTGCATGCTTTTACGGTTAATAGTGCAGATGGCAAAGTGCACGCTAGAAATTTTGCACCACTTTACGACATTGATGAAGAAGCAGCTACGGGTACATCAAATGGCGCGCTGGCCTATTATCTTTATAACTGTGGTTATCTTAAAGCTGGTCAAATGCTTGAAGTAATCCAAGGTGAAAAAATGGGGCGGCCGTCACAAATTAGGGCGCAAGTAATCATAGAAAATGGTAAAGAAAAAGTAAAAGTCGGCGGTCGTGCTGTCATTCTAGCAAAAGGCGAACTAGACGAAGCGATTTTTTAAAATTCAAAGAAAGAATGCGATAGCAATATGTAAAAAATATTATAGTATCATCATTGTAGTTATCCGCCCATCTATCATTTGTTAGATGGGTTGATTTTTTGCAAAACGCTCTGCATTTTTCTGGGTGTCAGGTTACTTTTTTTATTAAAATATAAACTATTTATGAATATTTTGCTAGGCCTTTAATTGTTCATATTTATTTTAAAATTATGGACTATACTGATTTGGCTGAAAAATTTTAGGAGGTAAACTAACATGAAAAAACAAACAAAAAATTGTAAAAAACAGGTTTCTAAAATGGCGTTAATGGCAATTGCTATTGTTGCCATGCTATTTGCTTTAGTCGGTTGTCAAGCTGGCGCCAAAGACAATGCCGCTGACAAATCGACGGTAGAAACGACAATTTCAGAAAAAGAAAAGTCGAATATTGGCACGTTTAAAGGCGTTGATTTGCAAGGCAATGAAGTAACAGAAGACTTTTTCAAACAAAATGAATTAACAATGGTCAACGTTTTTTCGTCTACTTGCAACCCATGTATGGAAGAATTGCCACACTTAGTTGAATTGTCGAATGAATTAAAAGATAAGAAATTTGCGGTGTTAGGTATCAATCTTGATGTGGATAGTGAAGGAAACCCCGATCAGAATTCTAAAGAGATGATTGCGTCAATTATCGAAAAAGCGGGTGGTGGCATGACGGCTATTTTCCCAGATGATAACTTGCTTGTCAATGTCGTAACCAAAATTGATGCGATTCCCTATAGTTTTTTTGTTGATAAAGATGGCAATATCGTCGGCGAAACGTATGTGGGCTCACACACTAAAGAAGAGTGGGCGCAAATTATTGAAAAGGCACTTCAGTAATGAAGCAGCAAATTTGGAAATACAGCAGAAAATATATGTGGTTATTTGGACTTGTTGTCGGCGTTTTATTTATGTTGATTGGCGTTTTGCTAAAACAAGAGAATTTAGTTGTTTTACATAAAGCAATTAGAATATGTTTGGAGTGTATCGGTATTGGTTAAACAGATAAGTCGAAATTTTAGACATGCCTTTCAGTTGCTGTGGACACTGATTACAAATGGTAATCTACAGGGTTATTTAAGCGGCAGAATCTATAAAGGCAATCTAAAAAATATTTGTGTGCCAGGGCTTAATTGCTATTCTTGTGTTGGTGCATTAGGTGCTTGTCCAATTGGTGCCTTACAGGCAGTGATTGGGCGTAGTGGTGGTCGTTTTTCTTTTTATGTAGCAGGTTTTTTAATTGCAGTAGGTAGCCTTTTGGGGCGCTTGGTCTGTGGTTGGCTCTGTCCTTTTGGGCTATTTCAAGACCTACTAAATAAAATACCGTTTCCTAAAAAAATTAGAGAACTACCAAAAGAAAAGCTGTTAGTCAAACTAAAATATGTCGTTTTACTGGTCTTTGTAATTTTGTTACCACTTTATTTAGTTAATGATTTTGGCAATGGCAATCCCTATTTTTGTAAATTTATCTGTCCAGTTGGCACATTAGAAGGTGGCATACCATTGGTGCTACTCAACACATCAATGCGCGGTGCAATTGGTTGGCTATTCGTATGGAAAAATACCATACTTATTACGACAATTGTATTGTCAATTATGATATATAGACCATTTTGTAAGTTGATTTGTCCACTGGGGGCAATTTACGCATTATTTAACAAAATATCACTTTATCAATACCGTGTTGATACTGCAAAATGTATTGCTTGTGGTAGATGTGCCAGCAATTGTTTAATGAACGTTAATCCAGTTGAAGACGCCAACCATTTAGAGTGTATTCGCTGTGGTAAATGTAAAATGGTTTGTCCGACAAATGCAATCGACTGCGGCTTTTTTCCAATTAAAGAAAATCAGCCTAAGAAATCGGTTGTTTTGTAAATGCTAATATTTCTTTGACTTAGCTATTAATTCAACTTGTCGTTTAGAGCGCATTCGAGAAACTTTACTACGCTTGTCTTGTCATTTTCAGCGTGATAGAGAAATCTGATGCGCTTTTTATTGGCTTCAAATTTTTTATAAAAAGCATATTGACATAAAACTGCCACTGTGTTATTGTATTAGTGTATTAATACAATAATTAAAAATAAGGGGGTTAAATGTCTTATAAGTTTGATTACGACAAGCCGATTTACCTACAATTGATTGACCTGTTTATGATTAAAATTTATACTAAAGAATGGCAAGTTGATCAAAAAATACCCAGTGTGCGCGAACTTGCCAGTACCTACGGTGTTAATCCCAATACAGTTCAAAAAGCGCTTGCCAGTTTAGAAGAACAGGCCGTGCTTCGCTCAGAACGTACTGCTGGTCGGTTTGTCTGCAATAACGGTGCAAAGTTTAGCGCCATGAAACAACAGTATATTGAAGAACTGTCTGTCAATTATTTAAAAGAAGTCAGCAAGGTCGTTGATGATTATTCTGAAATCGTTAATATTTTAGAAAGGAACTGGAACAAAATATGCTAAAGATTGAATCACTTAAAAAAAGCTATGGCTCTAACTTGGTGCTCGATGATATCAATTTAGATCTAAAGGCGAATAATATCGTCGGCTTGCTTGGCCCAAATGGTTCTGGCAAGACGACGTTAATAAAAATAATTGCCGGTCTTATTCAAGATTACACGGGTAATGTTTACGTTGACAACCAACCACTTGACTATACTTGCAAAGCTAAAATTTCATATTTACCTGAGCAACAAATACTAAATGAGTGGTGGACCATTGGCACAGCGCTAAAGTTTTATCGTGATTTTTTTGATAACTTCGACGTCGAAAAATTTAATGACATGCTTAACTTGTTTAAGCTCGATAAAAATCTGAAAATTAAGCGTCTGTCGAAGGGTATGAAAGAAAAAGTCAATTTGGCACTTGCCCTTTCTAAACAGGCCGATATTTACCTGCTTGACGAACCGCTCGGTGGTGTCGACCCCGCGGCACGCAGTTTGATACTTGAAAATATTATCCAAAATTACAATAAAAATTCACTTTTGATACTGTCGACACATTTAATTAGTGACATTGAACCCGTGCTCGACCGCGCGGTGTTCATCAAAGACAAAAAGATTTTGCTCAATCAAGATACAGATGTGATTAGAAGTGAACAGGCGATGAGTGTCGATGACTTTTTCAGAAAGACTTACAGAGAGGTGTAATATGTTCTTAAAAATACTAAAGTGGGACTTAAAGAGTCAGCGTAAAATTTTTATTTTATTCTTGTTATACGGCTTAAGCCTTGTCAATTTAGCGCTTACTAAAATGATTGATGTCGGTTGGCTAATTGGTATAGCGATAGCCTTTCACACCATATTAGCCGTACTTGTTGTCACTGCACCACTGATATTGTTGGCAATTAATTATTACACAGATTTTTATGGCAAAAACGCCTATACCATGCACCAATTGGCGGCAAAGACGTCGACAATTTTAAATGCCAAAATACTATCAGGGGTCATCTATATGCTGTTGTCAGTTGTCCTGTTGTTCTTCGGTACGCTGATGGCAAATGCCATTTTTAATGGTTATATGTCATCAGCAGAAATGCTCGAACAATTGTCGATTGCGTTAGCTAAATTTGTCGAAGTACCAAAATATATTGAAAATATCAATGGCTTTAGTTTTTGGTTAATCATTATTTTACTAGGTGCATTGGGCTTATTTACAGCGCAACTATACTATGCCTTTATTGTAACATTTGGCTCAGGTAAGCTACTGGGTAGATTTGGCAAAGGCGGCATCGTGTTATCGTTTTTAATACTCTATTTTGGTGGTCAAATGCTGTCATTTCTAAATGTGCTTTACATGCCATTATCCGCAGTTGTTGAAAGCGGCACAGCTGGCTTTGTCAGACTGACAATTACCGCACGTACCATGATGTCATTAATCGATGATCCAGATATTGGTCAGCTTATGCCAATACCACTGGGGCCACTGTTGATGATGATTATCTTTGCAGTGGTTGGCTATATTTACGTCTCCAACGCACTCAACAATAGTAAAAATGTTGTCTAGTCTAGTTTTCAATTGCCATTAAAAATTGTGATGTAAGTACGCTAAACTTGGGTATACTTTCGCTAGAAATTGCGATATTGTGAGGAACGTTTTGAAAAAGCTTAGCACACTGTTTTTGATTGTTTTTTTATTGATATTTTCAATATTAATATTGCCACTTGTTGCCAATTCGGCAGAACCGCCTAGCGTGATTATTTTAGTGCCGACAACAACACCTGACCAAGTTGCCATAACAGCATTTGATGCGGCCGGCAAACAACTTGTATTTGACGCGCCCATCAAGCGCTTTCATCAATTACAGTACAACTTTTATAATCACGAAATTAAATGGAACAGCATTGCCAAATTGCATGTCAAACACGGCGAGCGCCAATTTGATATAAAAGTCGAAAAGGTAAAGGACTATCGCAATTTTTATACGCTTGATTTAGAAAATGAAGTGCTAAAGAATGACGTGCCCATCTTATTAAAATGGTTGACAATTGGCAGTCGTATTGGCTTAACGCTTTTAATTGAAGGTGCAGTACTTTATTTGTTTGGCTTTAGAAAAAAACAGACTTGGTTGATCTTTTTAGCGCTTAATTTAGTTACACAGGGCTTTTTAAATATCAGTTTATCACGTGCACCAATCTACTATGATTATTGGATAATTGGTATGTTAATTTATGAAATAATCATACTAATTGTAGAAGTCACTGGTTTTTTAATATTAGTTAAAGAGCAGTCGCGCTTAAAACGACTGCTCTACGTTGTCACTGCAAATGTAATTAGCTTTTTTATTGGTGCTAAGCTAATAACACTATTACCTATCTAGCTTAACCCAGTTTATTCGCCTTTAATCCATGTTTCTTCATCTTTAACCCATGACGGATCACTATACTTTATTCTGCTGTTGACTTCATCCTGTTTGGCATTTCTTTTAGGCCGATTGTTCTTTTGTTTTTTGGTCATATCAAATTCGGTTTTATAGACATTATCAGGGTTATAGCCGATTTGTTGTGTGTCCTTGTCAGTTTGTTTTACGCCAAAAAGTTCGGACAAAATTTGTTTTTTTAATGCCTGATTTTGCTTGGTTTTTTGTTGCGTCAAGTTTTGGTTCATCAACTTGGGAAATACCTTAAAAATAATACTTGCAATGATCAAAAGCCAAAAAAGACTTCTCATGATAACCTCCAGCGGCCAAATTAATTTGGGTTAGTTGTTTGTTTGCTTTGCTTTCATAAATTGATAACAGGTCTTTACGCCGTAGCCAGTTGCGCCTCTATCGTAGCAGCCGTAAGCTTTATCAACATGCGCAACTGGCGCAATGTCTACATGTATCCAAGGCTTGTCTTCTACAAATTCGCCTAAGAACATACCGGCTGTAATTGTGCCAGGATTGCCAGCCGAATTGGTTAAGTCGGCGTCTTTGTGCTTAATCAGTTCTTTATATTCGCGGAAGATTGGTAAGCGCCATACCTTTTCACCTATTTCTTCAGCAGCAGCGGCGTATTCAGCATAGATGTCGTCGTTGTTGGTAACAGCAGCCGCACAAGCATTGCCAAAGCAGTAGAGCGCAGCGCCTGTTAGCGTTGCAAAGTCAAATACTGAAACGACGTTTTCTTTTCTTATAATATAGGTAATTGCATCGATTAATGTCAGACGACCTTCGGCATCGGTATTGCCAATAAAGACCGTTTTGCCGTTCATGGTGTCAATGATATCGCCTGGCAAGTAAGCCTCAGGACCAATTAAATTTTGACAGGCGGCGACGACTGCTGTCACGTTAATCTTTAGTTTGGCATCAGCAATCGCTTTCATTGCGCCAATGACTGTGGCAGCACCGCCCATGTCCATTTTCATGTCGACCATGCCACTGGTTGGCTTAAGTGAATAACCGCCTGCATCGTACGATAGGCCCTTGCCAACTAAGCCGTAGATTGGGGCGTCTTGGTCAGCACCGCGATAGCGCATGACTATTAATTTAAGTGGTTTTTTGGTTGAACCTTGAGCAACCGCCAAATAGGCGTGCATACCTTGTTCACGTACATAGGGTTCATCAAATACGTCGACTTCAAAACCTGATTCAGTGCCGTATTGTTGTGCCATTTCAGCCATTTTAGCAGGTGTCATAATATTGGCGGGCTCGTCTACTAAATAGCGCGCTGCCTTTTGCGCTTTAGCTAATATTAAGCCTTCTTTGACAGCTGCACTGTAATCGTCATCGTCAATAAAGGTCAAGGTTTCGAAGTTGTTTTCAAACTTATCAGATTTAAACCAGTCAAACTTATAACGAGCGAGTTCAGCAAATTCAGCAAGTATAGCATAGCTTTTTGCTTTGTCTAAGCCACCAGTTTGCATTTCAATTGTCAAGCTATTAAATCTTTCAGCGTTGACGGCGGCAAATAATTTATGTGCTAAAAAGCGGAGGTCTTCAAATGTTGCAACTGCCTTTTCTTTGCCTAGCGTACAAATGTAAAATGCCTTGCCATCGACGTAAAACTTTTTGACGTCACTGCTCTCATGTTTAAAGAGCTTGCGTTCAGTTAGACGTTTTATTTCGTCGTTTAATGATGTTGGTATTAAGGCGGCGTTGTCATCTTGGTAGATGATAATTGCCTTTGCTTCATAGTTGGCAGCAATTTGTTGATTTTTAAAAACTACATTCATGTGATCCTCTCCATTTCGTAATTACTATTTTTTTCACGCCACTATTATAGCAATAAAAAATTGGTTTAGCAATTGCTATATCGGCAGTTGTCAACATTGTTTTAATTTTTAATTAATTGATACAATTATCATTTGATAATTGCGATAATTGTGATTAACTGTTCGCAAATTATGATATAATGATAGATAATAAAATGTCATAAAAAACGATACGGAGGCAATTATGTCAGTTAAACCATTAGCAGTAGAAGCCCTAACCAGTTGTTGTGATGATAGTACATTTGATTTTGAGACGACCAAAGACCTAACACCTTTACAGGGTTTAATTGCACAAGAAAAGGCAATGAAAGCAATCGATTTTGGCTTATCAATTAAGCAGCGTGGTTATAATGTTTATGTCGCGGGTGGCTGGGGCACTGGGCGTACCAGCTATGTGATGCAAAAAACCCAAAAACAGGCAATTAATCAGCCTGTGCCAAATGACTGGGTATATGCTTACAATTTTGAAGATGGTCGCCAGCCGCGTTCAATTTACTTGCCAGCTGGCAGTGGGCGCCAGTTTGTCAAATTAATGGGCGAAATGATCAGACAATTGCGCAAACAGATTAAAAAGACATTTTTGTCAAAAGAATACGAAACCCAGCGCGCTGAATTGATGAAGGCGTATCAGCTTAAAACTGAGACTATCTTGAAAGAATTAAACGAAATTGCCAAAAAATACGATTATAAGTTTAGCGAAAACGAAAAGGGCTTAATTAGTATTCCTTTAAAAGACGGCGTTGCAATGTCAGAAGAAGACTTTAATAAGATGAGCGACGAAGAGCACGCCGAAATGAATAAGCGCACTGAGGCGTTATCAACTGAGAGTGTTGATTTTTTTAATCAGTTGCGCGCTGAAGAAGAAGTATATCGCAAAAAGCTACGTCAACTCGATGGTGAAGTAGGCAAACAAGTTGTCAATTATTATATTGAAAAAGCGCAGGCTGAGTTTGAGTCAAACCCCAGTTTAGAACAATATTTTGATGCCTTAAAAAAAGATATTATCGATAATATTGAACTATTTAAGGGCAAGGCAGAGCGCCAGTCTAATAATCCGATGGCAATGTTTATGCAGCAAAATCCAGAGGCCTTTTTTGAACGCTATCGCCTTAACTTATTTGTTGATCATACAACCTTAAAACACGCGCCAATTGTGTTTGAATCAAATCCAACATTTGCTAATTTAATTGGCTCAATCGAATTTTATAACGAAATGGGTGTTTTAAAAACCGACGTCATGCATATCAAAGCAGGCGCTTTACACATGGCAAATGGCGGGTTTTTAATATTACATGTCAAGGATTTAATGGCCAATTATCATGCTTGGCGCGCCTTAAAACGGGCAATGCTTGACCGAAAAATATCAATTGAAAGCATCGACACAGGGATTGGACACGCCGCTTTAACAACGCTAAAACCGCAGCCAATTCCACTTGACGTAAAACTGATTATCATTGGCGATAGCTATACGCAGTTCTTGTTAAAGCAGTATGATGAAGAATTTAGCAAATTGTTTAAAATTATGGCGGATTTTGACGTCGAAATGACGAAAAATGACGATAATGTTAACAAACTTGCGCGCTTTATCGCCAAGCATTGTGAAGAAAAATCGCTTAAACCATTTGACAAATCAGCTGTTGCCAGAATTGTAAAATATACGTCAAGATTAGTTGATGACAAACTTAAAATGAGTGCGCATCTCAATAGCATTGTCGATTTATTAATTGAATCAGATGCTTGGGCAAGTGTTAAGGGTGATGACATAGTCAGTTTGCATCATGTCAATACCGCGCTTGAAGAAAAGCGCGACCGCTCTAATCAATATGAAGAAAAAGTGCTCGAATTCTTTGATGACGGCACCTATTTAATTGATGTTGACGGCGCCAAGGTTGGCGAAATCAATGGTCTAGCCGTTGTTGGTGGTTCGCAGTACAGCTTTGGTAAACCGAGCAAAATTACCGTCTCTACATTTAGGGGGCAGGCAGGCATTGTCAATATTGAAAGAGAGGCGCGTACCAGTGGCAAATTGCACGACAAGGGCGTTTTGATTATCTCGGGCTATTTAGGACATATGTACGCGCAAGATAAGCCGCTTAGCTTAACGGCAACTATTGTCTTTGAACAATTGTATTCTGGCGTCGATGGCGATTCAGCCTCGTCAACCGAGCTTTATGCGATACTATCATCGCTATCGGGCGTGCCAATTAAACAGAACATTGCCGTGACGGGGTCGGTCAATCAACGCGGTGACATTCAACCGATTGGTGGTGTCAATGAAAAAATTGAAGGCTTTTATCACGTTTGCCGCCTGAAGGGCTTAACAGGTGATCAGGGTGTCATGATTCCACATCAAAACGTTAAAAACTTAATGCTAGCTGAAGATGTTGTCGAAGCCGTGCGCGCGGGTATGTTTCATATTTATCCAATTAAGACGATTGACGAGGGCATTGAAGTATTAACTGGACATAAGGCAGGTAAGCGCAACAAGTCAGGCGGCTTTACCAAAAATAGTATACACGACAAAGTCAACCGTAAAATTAAGCAATTGGCAGAATCGATTTGTGATAGGGCTGCCAATTAACTAGGAGAAACCATGATAAGTACAGTTGTGCCTGCAAAATTAAACAAAACGAAAGATAAATTAGTCATTATCGACCAAACTGAACTGCCAAACCGAGAAGTCTTTATTGAGCTCGATGATCCGGAGATGATCTTTGAGGCAATAAAAAAACTGCGTGTCAGGGGGGCACCGGCCATTGGCATTGCTGCTGCATTTGGTCTGTACGTCTGTGTCAATCAGTCGACGGCGACTGACTTTGCTGATTTCAAGCGTCAATTTGTCGATGTGCGCGACTATTTAGCGACATCGCGACCAACTGCAGTTAATTTGTTTTGGGCGCTTGACCGCATGACGATCTGTCTTGAAAAACACGCCAACCAATCAATTGATCAAATAAAAGCAGCACTACTTAAAGAAAGTGAAGCCATTTTAACAGAAGATCAGGCAATGGGAAAGGCAATTGGGCAACATGGTCTGACGCTTTTAAAACCCAATATGGGGCTTTTAACCCACTGCAATGCCGGCGGTATTGCCACATCGGGTTATGGCACGGCTTTGGCACCGATGTATGTTGGCCATCAAAATAATTATAACTTCAAAGTATTTGCCGATGAAACCAGACCGCTTTTACAGGGATCGCGCCTAACAGCTTATGAATTGGCTAAAGCGGGTGTCGACGTCACCGTCATTTGTGACAACATGGTTTCGCAAGTGATGAAAGAAGGAAAAATAGATGCCGTTTTGGTCGGCTGTGATCGCGTTGCTGCCAATGGCGATGCCGCCAATAAAATTGGCACATCAGGTGTTGCTATTTTGGCAAAAGAATATGGCATTCCATTTTATGTGTTAGGGCCGACGTCAACAATCGATTTGGCGGCTAAAACAGGCGCAGATATTGAAATAGAACTGCGTGACCCTGAAGAAATTGGCAATGGCTTTGGCAGGCGTACGGCGCCAATTGGCGTCAAGGCTTACAATCCGGCCTTTGATGTGACAGATGCCACCTATATTACGGCGATTATTACAGAAAAAGGCGTCATAAGGCCACCATTTAAAGCCGCCATTGCAAAACTATTTGAAGAATAGGGTGATATTGTGAGAGTTGAAATTGAAGTAAGAAAACAAATTTGTCAAGTGGGGCAGCGCTTATACGACAAAGGGTTTGTCGTTGCCAACGACGGCAATATTTCTGCTAAACTAGACGAAAAACGCATTGTGATCACGCCAACTGGTGTCAGTAAAGGCGGCATGACGCCGCAGTCATTAATTGTTATCGACATTGATGGCAATCTGTTACAGGGTGATGCCAAGCCATCGTCTGAAGCTAAAATGCACTTGGCAATTTATCGGGCACGCCCTGATGTAACGGCAGTTGTGCATGCCCATCCGCCGATTGCAACAGCCTTTGCCGTTGCCCGCAAGCCGATGACTAAGCCGATAATTGCCGAGACGATTGTGACGGTTGGTGAAGTACCTGTCGCACCCTACGCTTTAACCGGCACAAATCAAGTGGTTGCTGCAATAACGCCATTTTTGAAAGATTATAATGCGTTACTTCTAGCCAATCATGGTCTCGTCACATGGGGCAAAGACTTAACACAGGCGTTTTTTAGGCATGAATCGGTTGAACACTATGGTAAAATACTGCTAAATAGTCAACAAATAGGCGGTGCTGTTGAACTCAACCAAGCGCAAATTGATGACTTGCTCAAATTGCGTCAACAATTAGAAGATGCGAGAGAGGATTTTTAAGTGACAAGTAAAAGTCGATCATTGATATATATTTTAGTTTTGATGGTTGTGTTGTCGGGCTGTCAAAATTCAGTTCAAAATACTGTGCAAACCACAACTGAACAAGCGACGACTACACAACAGACAACACTAGAAAGTACGACGCTTGCACAAACGACTGAGGCACCAGTAGCACTTGACCCAACAGAAATTCGCTATGCAGATGAACAGGTCTATCGCGCGATCTACGATGAAGAAGTGCAAACGCTCAACTATTTAGTGACAGCGTCAAAATTAGAAACTGGCTTAGCTGCTAACTTTATCGATACATTAGTCGACTATAATCGCTATGGTCAAGTGATACACAGTTTAGCCGAAACCGGTACGTGTTCAATTGATGGGTTAGTCTGGACCTTCAAATTGCGCGAGGGCGTCAATTGGTATACTTGGGATGGTAAGTACTATGCTGAAACCGTCGCGCAAGATTTTGTCGATGCTTTAAAGTATTCGTTTGATCACAAAAATCAGTCAAAAACCGCGCATATTGCCTATGATGTCATTAAAAATGGCAAGGCTTATTATAAGGGCAGAATAAAGAATTTTGATAAAGTTGGCGTTAAGGCAATTGATAAATACACCTTACAGTATACTTTAGAAGAACCAATTCCCTATTTTCAGTCGATGTTGACCTATGAAGCTTTTTTTCCAGTAAATGGCAAGTTTTTAGCAGAGCAGGGTGAAAAATTTGGCACGACTAAACAGTCACTTTTATACAATGGCGCTTACCTCTTAAGTGAATTTGAGCCCTTGCAAAAACGCGTACTCGTTGCCAATCAAAAATATTGGGACAAAGCCAATGTGCATATCAAAGCGATCGATTATCAATACAATAAAAAAGCGGCCAGTGTTGTCGAGGATTTGTTTTTAAAAGGTGAGATATCGGAATTGTCGATTGGTGCTAATCTAATTGATAAATGGATGGCTGATGACGATTTAAAACAAAAAGTACGCCCAGCGAGCAGTAGTTATTATACATATTGCTATGCGCTTAATTTTGATCCGCGCTATGATGAGGCGTTTGCACCAGAAGATTGGCGCATTGCCGTCAATAATCTCAATTTTAGAAAGGCGTTTTTTTATGGTTTCGATCGAATTGCAGCGTTGACTGTAGATCAACCAATTCGTCCAGATTATAAAATTAATAATACAATTACGCCAGAGACATTTGCCAGTGCCGACGGTAAAGATTATGTTCATTTTGGCGACTTGGCCAAATATGCCAAAGAGATGAAGTTCAATCAAACTGAGGCTAAAATATATATGCAAACAGCTAGACAAGAGTTAGCTGATAAAGTCGACTGGCCAATTAAAGTAGTCATGCCTTATAAGCCCGATAACCCCAATAATTTACTCAAGGCACAGGTGATTAAGCAGCAACTTGAAAATTTGTTCGGCACAGATACCATCAATCTTTACATCACGCCTTATCCGCCAACGGGTTATTTAACGAGCACGCGCAGGTCTGGTAAGTATTCGCTGATGGAAGTAAGCTGGGGCCCCGATTATGCTGATCCACGTACCTTTACGGGCATGTTCATCGATAGTAATTATAATTTTCCAGAACTGACCACAGAAGTCGATCAAAATGGCAAGAACAAATACACTGTCTATAAAGCCAAAGTCGAACTAGCCGAAGCCGAAAAAGTTGATTTGGCTAAGCGTTATGAACTGTATGCCAATGCTGAAAGCTATGTTTTAGACAATGCTTGGGTCATACCTTATCGCAGAGGTGGCGGCGGCTATGTCGCGTCATTTATTAATCCATTTGAACAGCCATTTGCGCCGTTTGGTATAGCGACTAGTCGCTGGAAAGGCATGCACATTTTGACAAAACCGATGACAGCTGAGCAATTTGAACACGAAAAAGAACTGTGGCAAGCGGCAATTGACTAAGTATTTAATTTCTTATTTTCTTGTAACTGTTTAGTCGTTAAGTCAGCTAACCGACAGCGTTAGCGATTGTCAGCGACGCCAGTACGCGGTGGAGCTTTGTCTTTCGCGTAACGTTCCACGAAGCGGGTTGTCCTAGCGAAACGATAAAGCGGAACGATTTCAGTACAAGGAGCGTTTCAATCGCAATAAAAACTGAGATTTCTCGATTTCGCTTTCAATCGAAATGACAATTTGACTGAATAGTTACCTTTTGCTTTATTACTGTTAAATTTGTGCTAACCACTGCGTGAAGTCAGCAATCATTTTATTGACTTCGTGCTGGTTAGTACAACCAGCAGTTTTTTTGTTTTCAATGGTTTGTTCATACTTAATTTTATTGTAAATCGTTTCATCGATAATTGGTTTGTCACAATAGGCATTGAGTTCAGAAAGATTGAGTTCAAATAGCTCCTTTTTATTGGCAATCGCATGGGCAACTAATTGACCGACAATATGATGCGCATCGCGAAACGGCGTGCCTTTCATCACGAGGTAGTCGGCAAAATATGTTGCATTGGAATAGCTGTAACGCAGGGCCGCCTTCATTTGATCGGCGTGATAAGTCGTTGTTTTGAGCATTTCTGGCATCACCATTAGTATTTGCCTACTGTCGCAATAGGTTTGATAAACCAATTGTTTATCTTCTTGCAAATCTTTGTTATACGACATCGGTATGCCCTTTAAAAGACCACATAAGCTGTTCAGCCTGCCATTGATAACAGCAGCTTTACCCCTAATTAGCTCTAAGGCGTCAGGGTTCTTTTTTTGTGGCATTAAACTACTGCCAGAACTAAAGGCATCAGATAATGTAATGTATTGGTAATTAGACGATTGCCAAATGATGAAGTCTTCGCTCATTTGACTGAGATGCGTTGCAATTAGTGTATTAAAGTAAAGATAATCAGCAACGTAGTCGCGCTCGCTGATGGCATCCATTGCATTTGGGCAAATGTCGGCAAAGCCAAGTTCAGTTTGGGTCAGTTCGCGCGAAAGTTCGTAATTGCTACCAGCAATTGCGCCAGATCCCAACGGGCATTTGTCCATATGACTTAAAAAGTCACAACCTTTTTGAAAGTCGCGCTTTAACTTGTAAGCGTAAGCCATAAAGTAAAACGCCAAACTGATTGGCTGAGCAATCTGCAAATGGGTGCAGCCAGGCATTATGGTGCTGATATGTTCTTGGGCAAGTTCTGTCAATGTTGCAATCAGTGTTTTAAGTTCACTTAAATGCTTGTCATAGGCATCTTTTAGCCAAAGTTTAAGCGTGGTCGCAACTTGGTCGTTGCGACTGCGCCCAGTGTGTATTTTTTTGCCAGCTGCGCCAATTTTTTCAGTTAGTAGGCGTTCGATCCACATGTGGACATCTTCGTCATAGCTCTGCGGGGTTAAACTGTTTAGCAAGAATTGTTCTTCTAGTTCGCTTAAACCCTTGCTAATCGCCTGATAGTCTTCATCGTTAAGAATACCAGCTTGCAGCAAGCATTTTGCATGTGCTTGACTGGTTTTGATATCCCACACTGCTAAAAACATGTCACTGTTAATCGAAAAATTTATTTCTTTAAAAGCGTTGTGTTGTGCTTCTTTAAAGCGTCCACTCCACATTGTCTTTTCCATTTAAACCGCCTTAATATCAACTATTTTAAGTGCTTCTTCTTCATTGAGCATGTCGTGTTTTTTACCGTAATATTGCATTGATAAACTAAATAGATTAATAAAACCAGTTGCGTCTGATTGGTCGTAAACATCATCTTCATTAAAGGTAACGAGTGCTTCGTCATATAAGCTATATGGCGATGACGTTGACAAAGTGCGTATGTTACCACTTTGTAGTTGAATGTCAACCGTACCTGTAACGTACTTTTGGGTTTCATCGACAAAGGCATCAAGTGCAAATTTTAATGGTGAAAACCACTGCCCATTGTACAGTATATCGGCATATTCGAGCGCAATCTTTTGCTTGTAATGCATGGTCGCCTTGTCCAGTACCAATTTTTCGAGTGCTTTATGCGCGTGGTAGAGTACTGTGCCAGCAGGGGTTTCATAGACGCCGCGCGATTTCATGCCGATCAGACGATTTTCGACAATGTCGATAACACCAACGCCACATTTGCCAGCAATGTCATTTAATTGGCTGACAAGTTCAACTGAAGACATTTTTTTATTATTGATTGCTACAGGGATGCCCTTTTCAAACGCAATGGCAAGCGTTACGATTTCAGGGTTGGCACCAATTGGTTGACACTTCCAGTAAATATCGGTATTGTGTGCGTTTTGGGGGCATTCTAAATCGGCACCTTCGTGGCTGATATGCCATAAATTGTCATCTCGGCTGTAGTTTTTTTCTTTAGTGACTGGAACAGGAATATTGTGTTTCTCAGCATAATTAATCAGTGCATCACGTGAATTTAAGTTCCAAATACGCCAAGGTGCGACAATGTCAATTTCTGGCATAAGTGCTTTAATAGATGCTTCAAAGCGTACTTGATCATTGCCTTTCCCGGTAGCGCCATGGGCGATAGCAGAGGCGTTTTCTGACTTGGCAACACTGACTAATATTTTAGCAATTAGTGGTCGTGCATAGGCCGTGCCCAAAAGGTAATCATCTTCATAAACGGCACCAGCTTTTAAACCCTTAAAGACATAGTCTTCTAAAAAGCTATCGCGCGCATCAATTACCAAAACGCTACTTGCGCCAGTGTTCATGGCCTTTTGCTTAAGGGCGTTAAAATCTTCTTTTTGACCGACATTGACGCAAACGGCAATTACTTGATAGTTAAGTTCTTCTTTTAACCATTTGAGAATAATTGATGTGTCAAGGCCACCTGAATAAGCGAGTACAATTTTTTTGTTTGGTTTCATAATCGATCCTTTCTTAATAGAGATGTCAACATTTGGTTTTCAGACTAAGCAAATAAAAAAGCGCTCTTATTGAGCGCTAATTTACGAGGGTTGTTCTTTTTCATTGAGTGTATGAATATGATATCCTCAATGTCTTAGACGTCTCAATAGTTTCAAAACATATGCATCAAAAATAGTCTCCTGCGACGGCGGAAACTACTACGACGGCGTCTAAATTTAGGTGTAACAAACTGATCGCACAAATTATTGGCGACTTGACCACTTTTTTTAGTTGTTAATAAATAGTCTTTACTGTTCATATTTACACCTCTTGCACAACATTATAAAAGCAAATGCAAAAAAATGCAAGTAAAAAATATAATTTTTTTAATTTTTTTTATGAACTGTTGTAATTGCCAGTAAAATTGCAGATATTTTGGTATAATTGGTATAATACTTAGTAGCTGAAACGTAACTGTTCAGTTAAGTTGTCATTTCGAGTGAAGGCGAGAAATCTCATGCCTGATGTCATTTCGAGCGCAGTCGAGAAATCTCATGCCCGATGTCATTTCGAGCGCAGTCGAGAAATCTCGGGGGTTAAATGCGAGTTCTCTCCACTTCACTAACGTTTCAGTCGAGATGACAAGATGAGTCATGTGTTGTGACTGAACCGTTACGCTGAAGCAATATTTTGAGTACGGAGAGGGAATATGTCAGTTATCAACCAAACTATTTCATTTGTTCACATCAGCGACCTACATTTAGGTTTAAAATTTGAAAATGCTTCTTTTTCATTGACAAAGGGCGACGCAAGAAGACGTGAGCTACGCGACACTTTATACCGCCTGATCGACTATATTTTAGAATACAAGATAGATTTTTTGTTTATCACCGGTGATGTCTTTGAGAGCAAATATATTCGGTCAATCGATTTAGCGGATATCAATTATAATTTTGCCAAAATTGCCGAATGTCAAATTATTATGACAACGGGCAATCACGACCCGTTATCGCATAGTAAACTGTATGACAAAATGATATGGTCTGACAATGTTCACATTGTAAAAGATGAATTTGAACCAATTGTCTTTGCAGATAAAAAATGTACGGTTCGCGCCAATGTATTCAAAAATGAAATAAAAGCGCCGCTCGATTTTACTAAAATCGGACAACCGCTCGATGGCTATCGCAATATATTACTGCTGCATGGCAATGTCTTTAACGACGATGGACATTGCTATATTGATAAACAGCAGCTATTGACGCTAAACTACGACTATATTGGCTTAGGTCATATTCACAAACCGCAGTTTATTGCTGAAAATATTGCTTATGCGGGGTCTTTAGAACCACTCGATTTTGGCGAACTAGGGCAGCATGGGTTCGTCTTGGGCAGATTAGCTGAAACTGATAGATTTCAGTTTGTGCCATTTAGCAAACGGCAATTTGTTAAATTCGATATAAATGTAGAACCAAGCGATGTCATCACATCTATTGTGCAAAAGATCAATGCGCTAACAGAGGGCTTTGAAAGTGATTTTATCAGGTTGACTTTTAAAGGGTACCGCCATTATGATCTGTCACTTGACGCTGAAACATTAGCTGAACAATTGTCACTTTATTATTTTGAAGTGATCGATCAAACGCAAATTGATGTTGATGTCGAGCAAATCATAAATGAGCATAAAAACGGCTTTATTGCTGAATTTGTCAACAGTTTTAGTGAACAAGAACTGACTGATGATTTATACAAAAGCGCATATCAAATGGGTGTAATGATGTTGTATGAGGAGCAAACCAACCATGAAGATTGACCAAGTGTATATTAAGGGGTTTGGTTGTCTAACCGATTTTAAAACTGCCTTTGCGCCGCATATCAATATTATCTATGGTGAAAATGAAAGGGGTAAATCGACCTTACACCAGTTTATTGAACAAATGTTTTATCACCCTTATAAAACAGGCTATAAAAAACGGCAGCTATCAGAAAACTTTAAAAAATATAAGCCGTGGGGCAAGGCTAATTTTAGTGGCGCGCTGACGATAACAGATGACGATGTGCGCCGCATAGAAAAAGACTTTAGCACAAAGCACCCCAAAGTAACCATTTATGACGAAGTCGGCAATGATATATCAACAGAGTATCAATTGGACGATGTCTATCGCGAACCACAATTTGGTCAATATCACCTTGGCTTAAGTAAAGTGATGTTTAAAAATACCGTTTCGGTCGGTCAAATTGGCAAATACACCGATAGCGAAGCAGCTGCTGAAGTTAAAAGGTATGTTGGCAATATTGAAAGGGCAAAAGATGCCACGATATCGGTACAAGCTGTACAAGAAAAAATAAAAGCTGAAAGAGAACACATTGGCCGCAAGACAAAAAAGCAAAGTCGTTATGGTAAGCGCGAGCAGCGCTTAAAAGAACTAGCAGAAATGCACAAACAGGCCGCACTTGTCGAACAGGAAATTGCCCAGCTGCAAGTGACGGGTCAGCAACTAGCTGATCAAATAGAGCAAGCAGAACAGCACTTAGCCGAGCTTGACAGCTATTTAAATGATATTGCCAGCCTTGAAAATAATCAGTTAAAACAAAGGGCAGATGCCATTGTCATGCAAATTGAAAAGAACGAAGCCGACATAAAGGTACTGCAACAATATGCCGCATTTAATTACGACTGTGTCAGTCAATTAAAGCGTTTAAAAGCCGATTTAGACAACGCTCAACTGGCTAGGCAAAGTGTGCGGCGCGAGTTTGAACGGATTGCTAAATCGCATGATCAAATAACCGATACAGCTGCCTCGACAGACAATTTAGACAAGCTAAAACAGAGCAGTTTGTGCTTGCGTCAAGACTGTCAAGTGCTAACAGATTTAGAGGCTGATCGGCTTGCCAGACAAGCTGATATAAAATTTTACAGCCAGCAAGCTGCACAGACGACAGCAACAGGGGTTAACAAGTCATTTTTAATAGTTGCCATACTGGCAATGCTATTAATTGCAGGTGGCTTAACCCAAATCAATCTATATGTTGCAATTGGCGCATTATTTTTAATGGCGGCGCTCATTGGTTATTATTATCAAACTAAGCAAAAGGCAGCTCAGTCGGTGCAGCTTGAAAAGGCAAAACAGCGTCAACAAATTGAACAGTTACAATTAAGCTTAAATGAGATTGATAGCAAGATAACGGCTGTTTTAGAAAAGTATCAAGTAGCTGATAGCAATCAGCTATACAGCAAAGCAGAGGCAATTAAAGAAGATTTACTATATGCCAGATTAGAACAGAGAAAGCAAGCCGAACAACTTGATAAAAAAGTTCAATTGGCAACACAGCTGACCGCGGCAGAACGTCAGTTAAGAGAAATTGATGACAATTTAGTGAAACTAGACCGTATTAAAGTCGCTAAATTTTCAAAACTGGCGATTGATTCATTTGAAAAACTTGACGATTATCACCAGCAGTTTTGTCAGCTCGAAGTGCTAAAACAAAAAAATGTACATCAACAGCACATATTAAATGAAGTACTGGCAGGGCGCGATTATCATTGTTTGCAATTTGAAAAGGTCATACAAGGTGTTGCGATTAGTGATAAAGAGTTTTACAGCAAAGAACGCGAAAACATTCAGTATTCGCTGATTGAAACGCGTAAAATGCTTCAGCAAAACAGTCAGCAAATCGCCAGTTTAGAAAGACAAAACAGGACAATACAAGCAATTGAAGAAGAAATTGATGAACTGCTTAAACAACGTGAAGTAGACGATAAACGCCTAAAAGTACTCGATATTATCGATAGCAAAATAGCGCTGTCAATTGATAAATTACAAAAGACGGTGATGCCAGAGGTCAATAAGGCAATTAGACAAATTGTCAGTACAGTTACTGATGGCAAGTACGATGACATTAAGATCAATGGTGAACTGGCTGTCTTTGTCGTCGATAAGACCAACGCGACGACTGTGCCACTTGAACAGTTAAGTGCTGGCACAATTGATTTAATGTATATTGGGTTGCGCATTGGCATGGCCAATCTACTTAATGACAATAAAAATGTACCACTGTTTTTTGACGATGCGTTTAGCCAAATTGATAGTAAGAGATTGACCAAATTACTGGCCTATTTGGCGACATTAGATCGGCAAATACTAATTTTTACTTGTCATCAAAGAGAAAGTCAGCTATTAGAGGCCTTAAATATCAGCTATCAAAGAATAGACTTGTAATATTTGCAAGCGCTATATCGTTATTTCGAGTCGAGAAATCTCTAAAGTTGTCATTTCGGGCGCAGTCGAAAAATCTCTAAAGTTGTCATTTCGAGCGCAGTCGAGAAATCTCGATTTTAAGTGTGAACGCGCCACTAATGAACGCTTTAATAAGAGAAAGGGTAAGCATGAAACCATTAAAAATAACAATGTTAATTTTAGTACTAATTATATTTTTTTCTGTTTTGGCGTATTGTCATCACGACAGTGAATTGGCGCGTGATTATCGTCAAGACATGCAAAAATTTGTGATTGATATTAGTCAGTATAGTAAGGCGATAAAGCAAGATTTTATTATTATTCCGCAAAATGGGCTTGGCTTGTTACAACGAGATGGTCATCTTGATCGTGCGTATTTAGAGGCAATTGACGGCTTTGGTCAAGAGCCTTATATGTACGGCAATAATCAAGATAACGAATTGCGTTCTGCTGATGAAATAACTGACATTAGACAAGGGCTGAACGTCTTGCTAAACGCCAATAAAAAAGTGCTATTGACCGATTACACTGATCAAAATGACGCTATTAAAAATGAAATGAAACAGCCGACCATTAAACAGGCAATTCATTTTTTTGGTTATCGCCGTTTAGCTGCCATACCAAGTGGCGTACAGCAACAGTATATTCGCTTTAATCAAGCTGCTGTTAAGTCGCTGGCAGATACAACTAATTTTCTCTATTTAGTCAATCCTGAAAATTATCCTGACGTCAAAGACTTAATTTCAGCAATTAGCAGGACGAATTATGACCTATTGATTGTTGATGCCTTTGATAACAATGGCGTGCTATTGACAAAACAGATGGTTGCACAGTTAAAGCAAAAGCAATCTGGCAAACGCCGATTAGTTATTGCCTATATGTCAATTGGCGAAGCCGAAGATTATCGCTATTATTTTCTGCAAGACAATAAAAAACCAACGTGGTTAGATGTAGAAAACCCGCAATGGTTAGGCAATTATCGGGTCAAGTACTGGCAAAAAGATTGGCAGAATATCATCTACGGTAGTTCAGATAGCTATCTTGACCAGATCATTGATCAGGGCTTTGATGGTGTCTATCTCGATACAATCGATATAAAAAATACCGACAATGTGCTGTATCAAAAGGCTGGTTATAATAATTGATAACCAACAGCTAAAACCAAGTAAAATCGCCGTACCACCTGTTTTAATCAGCTTGATAAAGTTAGTCTTTAGGCCAATTGCCGCCATTGCCATAGTGATAAAAAATTTACTTAATAATTTTGTGTTGTGCACAAAACCTGTCGGCAGCGTCATCACAGTTGCCAGTAGTGCGGCAATCAAGAATAGAATTAAAAATTTAGGTACCAACTTAAATAGGTTAAATCTCGGTTTTTCGGCAGTTTGGCCATTTTTTATTTGATTTTGCTGTTTATAAACTGACAGAAAAAATACTATTGGAATAATTGCCAAAGTACGCGTTAATTTTACGACAGTGGCGACATCTAGTGCGTTTGCATTGTAGAGATTGTCCCAGATTGTGGCGGTGGCGGTCACTGAAGATGTGTCGTTTATAGCAGTGCCGGCAAAGACGCCAAAGCCATAGTTTGTCATGGTAAACAACTTACCTAAAGTAGGGAAAATAAGCACGGCGACAATGTTAAATAAAAAGATGACGGCGATTGATTGGGCAATTTCTTCGTCATTTGCTTCAATAACAGGTGCGGTTGCCGCAATTGCTGAACCGCCGCAAATTGATGAGCCCACGCCAATTAAGGTGGCAATATTGGCGTCGATTTTAAATGCTTTTTTAAGCAGATAGGCGACAGTGAGTGAAATAGAAATTGTACCAATAATAATCGGTAGCGATTCGCTGCCGCTTTTAATAATGGCGTTTAGGCTGAGGCTAAAACCGAGTAGGACGACGGCCGTTTGCAATATTTTTTTGCTGGTGAATTTTAAACCGGGTTCAAGTACATCATATTGCTGTAAAAAAGGCATTAGTATCATACCGCTAAAAATTGCGATAACAGGTGCGCCAGCAATTGGCAGTAACTTACCTAAAAAAGTTGCTGGCAAGGCAATGGCAAAGCATATAATTATGCCCCAAGTCTTTTTCATATTTTCTCCTCAAATGTCAAAAAACCTATATTTATAGTCTGATAAACACAATTATTATACATCAAAAAAGCTGATCCGACAAAAAAGTATGATATTTAATGTATATAGCTTTAAAGTGTATTGAAAAATCAAAGATAATAATTGTATCTAAATAATCGGTGTTTACAGATTTTTTCTAAGGGTATAATAATTGTGTAGTATTCAATAATCTGTAATCAGCTTATTGAACTCAATGATAAAGTTCAAATTATAGGAGGAAACTATGATATTAAAAGAAAATATGATTGCACATGCACACTGTGATGGTCCTTGTGGCGTATATGATCCAGCATCAGCTAGAATTGCAGCAGAGGCTGTTTTATCGATGACTAAAAAATTGTTGGCATTAACACCACCGCCAACGACAGATGCAGCAGCATTCACCGCTTATCTAAATACCTTTGCAAGATACACCGCGATTAAAGAAGAACAAGCACACCTTGCAAAGACAGAACTATTAGTGCTTTGGACAGACTACTTTAAGCCAGTTCACTTAGAAAAATTCCCTGAGTTACACTCTGTTTTATGGAAGGCAACTAAACTTTGCTCAGCAACTAAAGTAGAAGTTAGCTTAGAACACGCAGAAGAATTAATGGAAGTTGTCAAGCAAATTCACAATATTTTCTGGGAAACCAAAGGCAAAAAAGTAGATTGGTTTACAGCTAGCTAATTGACGTGATGCAAAAAACACTAAAGTATTTAACAGTGAGCGGGGATTCAATGTCCCCGCTTTATTTAGATGGTGACTGTGTTGCTGTCGACATTGTTGCATATTGTGAAAAAATGCCGATTGTCGGCGATATTGTGCTATGTCAACACCCCTTTATCAAAGATTATTTGATGATAAAAAAGATTGAATCAATAGATGAAACAGGACGTTTTTTTGTGGTGGGCATCAACAAAAAGGCCAGTACAGATAGCCGCAGTTTTGGCGCAATCGCCAGTGCGCTTATTATTGGTAAAGTCGTCGGCAAAAAATGTTAAAATTTGATTGCAAAATTAATCATTAATTGCGAAAAATAGTAAACTGTGTTATATTGTTCATCTAATCGTAATAAAGAGGAAGTATAATGGCAATAGGTAAATGCTACATAAACGCGAAATCAGAAAGCTAATTGGCTTAATTGCCCAAAAGGGCTACACTATTGTGCCCTTGCGTGTCTATATTAATACGCAGGGTAAAATGAAAGTTGAAATTGGCGTTGCCAAAGGTAAAAGGCAGTATGATAAGCGCCAGACCATTGCCAAAAAAGAAGCCGATCGACGCATCGCGCGCGAGATGAAAAGATATTAGTCAAGCTGTTGAAAATGATTTTTTAAGTTTTATGACTGACATTTTGACTGAATTTGAGAAATCAAACACCACTTGTCATTTCGACTGTAGCAGAGAAATCAAACACCACTTGTCATTTCGACCGTAGCAGCTTAGCTGCGAAGTGGAGAAATCTCGTATTCGATTTTGGGTTGTGTTTTTCCCTTTCACCTTCAACTTTTCACTTATACATGGGGATGTAAAGGTTTCGACGGGGATATAAGGCATTTATAAGCGAGCCGTGTTTCTTGGTTTGGGGTACACGTTAAAGAACTGGACCATAAATA
>PDWJ01000321.1_pt1 | contig 72931 bp, 63 predicted proteins | sample 1430881 | NCBI WGS metagenome assembly PDWJ01 (sample SAMN01162460, study PRJNA174530) | Oral metagenome, whole genome shotgun sequencing project. | biome: Marine environment; feature: Marine mammal; material: Swab sample of the gingival sulcus; isolation source: swab sample of gingival sulcus...
ATCTACATACATAACAACAGGATTATTCTCTGTGAACACGGAACGTTTCAAACCACGAAAGGTAACTGCAACACCATAATTCGAAGTAGATAACATGCCGGGAATCTGATTTAGGATGTCGATAGAGTCTCGCAGTCCCATTTCTTCTATTTCTGTTGCATCAATGACCGAAATACTTTGAGGCACCTTGTGGATATTTTCTTCCATTTTGTTCGCCGTGACCGTGACTTCGTCCATGATCACAGAACTTTTTTCATTCTTCTTTTCTGCCAGCACTGGAAAGCTATATAAACTGAGGCTGCCTGCTAAGATTGTTATGAGTATGCTGTATTTTGTCATTTTCTTTTCCTTTTTTGAAAACAATATGTTGAGGTTCAAAAAAACATAGGTGCAGGTAATAATCTTTTGTTAATGGAAAAAATGTGGTTAAAGAAAACAAGGGCAAATATACAAAAAAAGTAACCGCCTTTCTGCCCGAAACAGAAATAAGAAATGCCCTGATCAGGAGCAGCAAGAAGTACACATAATTGATCTGAAATAGCTTTTATTGAAACATTGAATGTTGTTGCAATGGATAACATATTAGAATTTTATGCAAAAAAAACAAGAGGTTAACAATCGCCTGATACGCGATAAACAGCAGAAATCTCGTTTTTTTCATGGGATACGTATGCAAATGGATAAGAATATGGGGCAGGGTTGGGCAGAGATACTGCGTATCCACAATGGTTGTGTGGTGGGTTTAATCGATTGTCATTTGAAACATCGGTTTGAGGCTCGTCATACGAATATGGGGATTCCCCTCCAACTCAAAATTTTATTATCGGGGCAATTTCAATTTCGACTTGCAGGAGAGGCAGACCAGACTTTTACGGCCAGAGACATTTGGTTTCTTCATGGCCCATTTGAACAGGCCTGGTATACACAATTTCCCAATGAAAACATCTGTGGCCTTTCCATGGGTCTACCTGATGAACTGGTAGAATTGTGGTTAGGTTCTTCTTCCTGTGCTGCCAGCAAAGGCCTGGAAAAACTGGTGCTTGGTAAAACAGGCCGCAAACACTCAGAACAGCAGGTCTTTCCATTAGTGAGAGGATCGCATCACTCTTCTGAATGCATGCGAATTACCAGGGAACTCATTTATGGAAAACGCCAGACTTTTGCTGACAATCTGCGTTTTGAATCTCTGGCTTTGGATCTTCTCTCACGAATTTTGACCCTAGAAGAACCCGGAAACATTTCCCATATGAGACGAACCAGAAAAATCAAGGCAACTGTCGATGATGCTGTAGATATCTTGCGACGAGAATGGAACGATCCGCCAACCATCTCCACCTTGGCTCGGCGAGTCGGAATCAACGAGTGTTCCCTCAAAAAATGGTTTCGGGAAAACATGAATATGCCAATCGGCGCCTATATCCGTCGACAGCGGATGGAAAAAGCCCGGGAAATGATAGAAACAGGTAATTATTCTATCCTGGCAACGGCGGTCTTCGTTGGTTACTCCAATCCCAGCCATTTCAGTGCAGCATTCAAAAAAAACTACGGACACCTTCCTTCATATTATCTTCCCCGCTCAAGCAAAAATTCCGGGTAGCGTCACTTTTTCTATCACGGAAGAGATGACTGCTCAATTCGGCCTTGTTATAAACACAAAATAACCTGAATACAACGAATGGCGATATTCAAGCTTTGAGAAAACGATTTTCCTTCGAACATGGTTTACCGCATTTTTATGGATAAGAGAAATGATCGAGTAGGGTGAGACAGGTTTTCGAAGTTCGCTTTCTCCTTCATAGAAAATCGTGCGTACGGATCTCGTACACGGTTCATGTTTATCTTAAATAATCACCGTTAATGTAAAATCTTTGATGTAAATTTAAGAAAGTAGTTGGCAAAAGCAGGCCATTGTTTCTCATTTCGCCTTTATTTTTGCGAAATCGAAAAGGAAAGAGAAAACGATGACCCGCAGCACCCCGTATACCCCATATGACCTGGTAATGAAATTTTTGATTGAACATGGATATGAAGAGATTGCTGAAAGCATAGCGGTCCTGATGAACTAAGCGATGCAAATTGAGCGATCCCGTCATCTGAATGCAGCTCCCTATGAGAGAGGTGGATTAAGAAAAGGTCATGCCAACGGATACAAACAAGAAACAATGAATACCCGGGTTGGGGAAGTTCAGTTCGCTATCCAACAAACCCTGGGAACAGACGGTTATCCACAGCGTCTTGAACGCTGCCTCCATTCTGAAAGAGTGTTGAGACTGGACCTTGCAGAAATGTATGTCCGGGAGAATCCACCCGTAAGGTAACCCGTATTATCGAGGCGTTATTCGTTCCTGTGCTGATATCATTGCTGTGGGTATTGATGTCACTGGAAATTCTCAGGTTCTCGGAACCTCGGTGAAGCTCACGGGACAAGAGGTTCATAGGCGTGATTTTCGTCACGGAGTTTTAAAGATCGAGGGCTTTATGGAGTAAAGCTGTTTATCTCCGATACCATGAATGCCATTATAGCTGTCAGAGGTTCCGTTTTTCCAACAATGCCCTTGCTGCCATTTTCATCTGAAATGGAATAACGGGCAGTATGTTTCCCGTCAGAAGAAAAAAGATGTTGCGGAGAGGATACGTGCGATCTTTACCGCAGCAAAGGAGTACGAGGCAAAACGATTGCTGGAGCTCTTTCTTGAATATTGTCGAAAATCAGATCTCGACCTTATTCATTGGGAAGAGACAGCGTTTTATCGTAAATACAACGCCTTTGAACCATAGGAAGAAGCTTCGGTGAATATGCTAGAAAGGCTGAATAAAGAAATCAAAAGGCGAACAAAGGTTGCAACGATATTTTCCCATGTCGAGTCCTGTTTACGATTGGTGACAGCGTTGGCGATGGAGATATCTGAGGATTTGGAAGGATTAGGACGAAAGTATTTGCAAATGGATGAGTTTTAGCCTTTTTACCCGGAGTCCCGTCGGAGACGCCTCTCCGTCATCGTCTCTTTCAGGTTCAGTGCAGGTTGGCGAGGTTGTCAAGACTGCGAGACACGAGCACCGAAGGCTTGGTCTTTTTTGGAAAAAATGTGGAGGACAATCTCTATCGGTTGTGGAAGCGTCTTGCTTCCGGGTGTTATTTTCCACCAGCGGTAAGACGAGTAGAGATTCCAAAAGGTAACGGAGGGACACGCTTACTGGGAATACCCACGGTGTCTGACCGTATTGCCCAGATGGTTGTCAAGAGATATCTGGAGCCAGTATTAGAACCGCAATTTGATCAGGATTCATACGGTTACAGGCCTGGCAAGTCAGCCCATGATGCTCTAAGTTCCGCAAGAAAAAGGTGCTGGAGAAAGGACTGGGTTCTTGACCTGGACATTAAAGCGTTCTTTGATTCAATAGACCATTAACTCTTGTTACGAGCTCTGAGGCAGCATACGCAGGAACGATGGGTGTTGATGTGTTCATAGATTTTGAAAACGTACTCTTGGTGCAGCTTGGCAAGCCTGTTGTCAAACCAGAGAAAGATCCTTTCGGCAGGATACTGATGGATGCGACTGTTTGTCAACAGATGATTCGTTATCCAACCGATCTCTCTTTGCTGAACCAGGTGCGTGAGATCTCTTAGAAGCTGATAGATGCACTGCACCATATCTTCTGTCAGGATCTGGTAAACAAGTGCACGCGGAAGCCACGTACCTATCGGAACCGGGCTCGCAAGGAGTATCTGAAATACGCCAAAAACAAGAAGATGACAACCTCAGTCCGCCACAGAGTCATTCGGTCTCAGCTACAGTATCTGCGACGAAACTTTTTTCATATCGAAAAGCTGCTTTATGATGTGGGTTATCCTCCCTTCCCCCTAAGAGTACAGGCTGCAGCGGCAATACTGGATCATCCAGCTGCTGTACCATCAGCAAGAAGAGATGCACCAGAAAAAAGAGAGGCGCTGTGAAGATCGGATTGTCTCTGTTTTTCAACCTCATGTTCGTCCGACAGTACGTGGTAAGGCAGGAATTTCCTTCTGTCAATTTACCTGCCAAGAATACCCTTAGAAGAGCGTTATGATTTCTGAGGAAACTTTATATATGAATATGGTTGAGAGCTGAAATGTTGTTTTGTTTGAATATCGACTGAGTGTTGACAGACAGGTCTTGAAATGGTAGAAAAAAGGCCTTTGGAGGGATGGCCGAGTGGTTTAAGGCGGCGGTCTTGAAAACCGTTGTACGAAAGTACCGTGGGTTCGAATCCTACTCCCTCCGCCAATATATTCTTTATCAGGAGAGGTGACCGAGTTGGCCGATGGTGCTCGCCTGCTAAGCGAGTGTGGGGGTTAAACTCCACCGAGGGTTCGAATCCCTCCCTCTCCGCCAGAACCAAAAAGCACATTTCTTATAAAGGGAATGTGCTTTTTTTATAAACCCTTTATCGACGGTAACCAGTTATTTGCTCGGTTTTCCTGTAAGTGGCACGTAAGAAAAAGCTAAAACCGGGGTAATGGTGGTTAGAGGCAGCAAAATCTGAAAAACAGAGAACAGGATGTCGTGATCATAGAAGTTCTGAGATAAAATCAGAATCCCCAGAGTAGCGAGCGTTTTACCCAGCCGACAACACCGCTTTCATGTTTTACCTTGGCCCACCCTTTTTGTTGTTTTATTGTTTTAAAAACAACGCCGTAATAGGCCTTACCAATTATGGAATAGTTGGTACCAGGGCCGCTTCTGATATTGATTTTCTTCTTGCTGTCACGATGTACCTTCACAACCATATGACCTTGACGAGTGGTAAGGCTCTTGTGAAGCCATCCCCGGTCTTTTTCAAAGTCTTCCACATTTAACCAGTTTCCTCTCTTTTGGAGAACCTTCAACGGAAAACCGCTGCCATATTTCCATTTAACAGAATAATTTTTCCCTGGTCCAGATCTGAGATTAACATCTTCACCGGAGACGCTAACCATTTTCGCCAGTGTTATCTGAGGAAGAAGCAGGAAAAGGAACAAAATAAAGAGCGGACCAATGATATATTTGTTTAATTTATTCATCATAGCTGTTTTTTATTCTTTCAGTACAAGAGAGACGAGGCGTTCAAGATCGTCAATGGAATAATATTCGATCTCTATTTTACCTCTATTACCATTTGAATGTATGGTCACCTTCGAATTAAACCGATTGGTAAGTTGATTCTCAAGAGCCTTTTTGTAGGATTTAGGTAGTTCCTTTTCGTTTCCAACTTGAGTCGTTGTGGCTTTTGCTGGAGAAGAAGAACCTCTCAGTTTACGGATAAATTTTTCAGACTGTCTGACGGAAAGCTTGTTTTTAACGATTTGATCGCGTGCCTTTTGGAGTTTTACCCGGTCGTCTACGATTCTCAGAAGCGCTCTGGCATGCCCTTCTGATAAAAGACCGGACAGGATATCTCTTTTTATAAAATCCGGTAATAAAAGCAGTCTCAGCGTATTTGCAATTGTGGATCGTTTTTTGCCGACACGGCGGGCGGTTTCCTCTTGCGTATAGCCAAAACGATCGATGAGTTTTTTATAGGCCTCCGCTTCTTCCAATGAATTCAAATCGGTACGTTGAATATTTTCAATGAGTGCCAGCTCTAAAAGTGTATCATCAGACTCAATGTTCTGAACAACAACGGGTACCGTTTTCAGCCCGATTGATTTTGAGGCCCGTAGACGTCGTTCACCCGCCACCAGTTCATAGGCGTTACCTGCTGTCTTTGAAACGATCAATGGCTGGATAATGCCATTTTCTTTTATGGACTGAGCGAGTTCTTCAAGCAGTTCTTCATCAAAACAGACACGAGGCTGATGTTTGTTGGGTACAATACGATTGATATCGCAATAAAAAAAACGGTCATCCTCTACCGCATCACCAAAAAGAGCGCCAACACCTTGACCGAGTCCAGTTTTCTTAGCCACCTGTTTTCACCTCTGTTTTTTTTAAAAATTCGGTTGCGAGGCGGGTGTATGCGATAGCTCCCGCTGATTTTATGTCATATTCAATAATTGATTGACCATGACTTGGACTTTCACTTAACCGCACGTTCCGGGGAATAATCGTCTTGAACACCTGCTCTCCAAAATGATGGATAATTTCATCAGAAACCTGGTGTGATAAATTGTTTCGTTTATCAAACATGGTCAGCAGAAGCCCTTGAACATAAAGTCCCGGGTTGAACGTTTTTTTTACCGAACGAATTGTTGTGATTAATTGAGCCAGCCCCTCCATCGCGTAATATTCGCACTGCATTGGTATCAGAACAGAATCTGCTGCCGTTAACGCATTTATCGTTAACAAGCCGAGAGAAGGAGGACAGTCAATAAAGATATAGTCATAGCTGTTTCGTAACGTTGAAATCGTTTTCTTCAGAAAAAACTCCCTTTCGTCTTCATTGATCAACTCAAACTCAGCCGCAACAAGATTGATGTTGGTTGGCAAAACAGACAGATTCTTCAGGCTGGTCGCCAAAATTGCATCGACCGGGGCAATCTGCCCGCAATAGAGGTGATAAAGATGTTTTTTTAATGCTTTTGGCTTTATCCCTACACCGCTTGACGCGTTCCCTTGCGGGTCGGAGTCTATCAAAAGAACTTTCTTTTTTTTAACAGAAAGCGCTCCAGAAAGGTTTATCGCAGTTGTTGTTTTGCCAACACCTCCTTTCTGATTCGCCACCGCCACAACGGTACCACCCGAAAAACTGTTTTTCACAACAACGCTCCTGTTTCTGAATTTATCCCTAAGTTATAAACCAGTTTGCCCTGTTGCCACAAGATCAATTTAATCAGTGATATACTTTTTTAATAAACGTACCAATTTTCTTGCCTATAACAACTGCCCGTGTCATAATTTGTTAAAATGTTTCACGTGAAACAATCAGGAGGATAGAGTGAATTGCGATTATCTGGTTATTGGCAGTGGTATTGCTGGCTTGTCTTTTGCGCTGCGTGCTGCACAATGGGGTACGGTAATTATTGCTACAAAAAAAAGAGATGTCGATACAGCAACCAATCTGGCTCAGGGAGGCATAGCTGCTGTCCTTGATGAACAGGATAGCTGTGAGGCTCATATTAAAGACACCCTGCTTTCCGGAGACGGCCTGTGTGACTTGCAGACGGTAGAAATGGTCGTTCGCCAGGGACCGTCTCGTATCAGGGACCTTATTAATCATGGAGTTTCCTTCGTCAGAGATGCTGATACCGGGTCTTTGGATCTTGGTAGAGAAGGGGGGCATTCAAAACGACGAATTGCCCACGCGTACGATATGACCGGAAAAGAAATAGAAATGAAACTTCTTGATCATGTTAAAAAAAACAAGAATATCAGTGTGTTAGAAGATAGCTTTGCCGTTGATCTGCTGATCAGGAAACGATCCGGAAAAAAAATCTGCTTTGGTGCCTATATCATGACACCAGATAACACGGTTACCCCGTTTACTGCCCTGAAAACCATATTGTGTACCGGTGGTATGGGAAAGGTATATCTTTATACAAGCAACCCCGATATAGCGACAGGAGACGGGGTGGCAATGGCAGCTCGAGGAGGTGCCGCCATTGCCAATATGGAATTTGTTCAATTTCACCCAACCTGCCTCTATCATCCTACGGCGAAAAACTTCCTGATTTCAGAGGCAGTCAGAGGTGAGGGAGCTGTTCTTGTTGCCCGGGATGGTCAGCGTTTTATGGATAAATATGATAAACGAGCAGAACTTGCAACCAGGGATATGGTTGCCCGATCTATAGACCGGGAATTAAAGGAACGTGGTGATGCCTGTGTCTACCTAGATATTACCGCAAAAAGTCCGCGCTTCATCGAAGCGCGCTTCCCGGGAATTTTTAAAACCTGCCTTGAGTATGGAATAGATATCAGAAAAGAACCGATACCGGTGGTGCCGGCTGCCCATTATCTTTGTGGCGGTGTGCTGGTAGACCGTTGGGGGAACACGACTGTGCAGGGACTGATGGCTCTGGGCGAGACGTCCTGCACCGGCTTGCATGGAGCGAACAGACTGGCCTCGAATTCATTGCTTGAAGCGGTTGTTTATGCAGAACGAGCTGCCACCTTTTGTTACCAAAACAAAGACAATGGAATTGCCAAATCTCTGATATCCGAAGTGGATTCCTGGCGTCATGGCAAGGTTGATTATCTGGAGGAAGCGGTCCTTATTAATCATGATTGGGATCTTGTCAGAAGGACAATGTGGAATTATGTCGGTATTGTCAGGACAACAAAACGACTTGAAATTGCGGAAAAAAGGCTACGGGATATTGCGCGGGAAATAGAAAAGCATTACAGAAATTATTATGTTTCAGCCCATATGGTGGAGTTGAGAAATATTGTCCATATCGCCCTGCTGGTCATCCGTTCCGCCTGCTTGCGCGAAGAGTCGAGAGGACTGCACTTTTCATTGGATTTTCCGGATAAAAGAAAGGAATGGGAAAAGTGGATTGTTCTTACCAGAAAAGAAGGGAGGACACCATGGAATCTGCACGCCGATTTTATGAGCTACAAAAAGGACTATTCCTCGTAGAAGTATGGGGAGATAAATGATGATTACCGCCCAATAGAGCATAGCCTGGTATGGTAGTAAAAGACGGTAAAAGAAAAACAAGAAAAGTGTGCAGCGCTCATTTTTCTATCTGCATAGACTGCATTTCCCGTTTTTACCTGAAATGCAGTCTATCATTACGGTTTCTTACGCAGATTGGTTTGCACTGACATATTCGATCATCTGATCGGGTGTAACTATCGGGCCAACCGTTGCCTTTAATGCAACGAGGTCACGCCGCCAGGTGCTCAGGACACGGAAAAAGGCATCGTTCATTCCCTTTTCCTTGGAAAACTCGGTAATAGACATATCAACCCGTTCAATCAGGTTTTCAATGTATAACGAAAACTGTTTCGTATACGTTTCCTTATCGTACTCCTTACCGATCAGTTCACTGAAAAGGATTTTCAGATCCTGATACTTGGGAATTCGGCCAATCGGTGTCCAGATGCTTTCGACCTTACCCTGATGCATCAAGGCCATAATCCGCATCCAGACCTTTGTATCTCTTTTTTCTCCGATAAGACCATCTGATTCTCCTGGAGCAAGGGAGCCACGTCCACTTTTGTGCAGCCAGTAGTTGACCTGAAAACCTGATGGCAGATTTTTCTTATCGATGGCGGGATTTTCACCAAAGGCCTTGTAGTGGTTGATATAATGAGCTAATGGTCCGGGAAAGAATGCTTCATTGGCGAAGGGAGAGCGTTTTTCCCTGCCATCAGCACCAATTTCTGTAGCAGTAGTTGCAGATCGAATAATAGCACCATGAACAACGGTATTCATCCAGTCATGGGCCTTGACAATGGTAGGCATGGTGGTATAGTCCCTGCCTCCAAACAGCAGGCCGCTCAACTTTACTCCTTCAGGGTTTTCATTAGCTGAATCGTAGTTTTCAAGGGCATCCAGGGTGATAGTGAAACGTGCGTTTTTATGAGACGGCATTGTACCGGACTGATTGGTCCAGCTACCGAGGTAATTGACACCCTTTTCAGGAAGCGCTTCTCCCATACCATTCCAGTACGGCTTTCCATTGGCGACAAGCAGGTTGGAGAAGATAACCTCATGCCCTTCACCGTCGAGTACCTTAAGGGTTTCTGGATCATCCTGCTGATTGACGCCTTCAATTATTCCGAACATCCCCTTCTCGGGGTTAACTGCCCGAACTTCCCCGCTTTCCTTGTCAATAAAAATTTTGGCAAGATCATCTCCGACCAGGTGAGTTCCGGTCATTGCCGTACCGGTTTTGCCGCAACCTGAAGGATAGGCACCACCAAAATAAATTATTTCATCCTCCATTTTAAAACCGGCAATAAACATATGTTCATCCATTCGTTCACCAAAATAGTTACGAATATTATTCATATTGGCAAAACGATGGTTGATTTTCTTGGGGGCAATGGAGTTGCCGGCGTACTGGTTGTTGGAGCTGTAGGAACGAAAGCGCTCAACATCCATATAGATCCGTCTGTGATCAAGGTCAGCAGAAACATTTGTTTCCGTCAGCCGACCGGCACTGTGATAATTAACAAACAGATAGCCTTTTTTGGCAACATCTTCTGAGAAGACAGTAGGTTCAACCATACGGTACAGCAGATATTCACTGTGAGTAACATAGTAAGAATCGGTCACCTGCAGGGTCGGGTCAGAAACCGGACTGCCTATGGGGCCCCGGGAGATAAAAGAGATGATCATCTCCTTGTTTTTCATGATATCAGTGATGATCTGACGCGCTTCAACGATTCCAGCCTGGAGCTCCTCCTTTTGTTGTAATGAACTGATTTCCGTATCGGTGTATGCCAGATATTTGGTATTGGCCGTATCCCTTCCCTGATCATTGGGACCGTCAAAATGACAGGTATGGGAGTCAATGGTCAGTTTGAATTCTTCGCCAATTGCCAGCGCCTTTTTCCTGATATAAGAAATGTCCTCAGGGGTACCCGTGTTGATGAAGATCGATTTTGGGTTCATTCTGGTCGCGCCATTATAGATGGGAATCAATACCTCAGTACTGCATTTCATCATTTTTTCCTGGTTTGATTCATCCATCAGGATGCTGAGGTAGGTTCTCATCATTTCCAGTCGGGAAATATCGGTATCGGCAGTCCGGTACGCCTGGGCCGTTTCTTTTTCATTCATGTTCATAATGGTTCTCACATTGGGTATTAATAACAATCTGATTGTATCGAATATGAAAGATAATATACTTTATCGCTGTTTGCGAAAAAAAACGTCTAAAAACCTAAACTTCCTCGTTTGTCTCCTGTTGTCTGTTTTGAAGAGGGGCACCATGAAAGGAAAAACATGAGTAAATAAAGCGTCTTGTTCGTTATAATTCGACATCATGGGGAGTGCCGGGAACAATAGGCTTGTATTCTAATGATATAAAAAAAGCGGGCAGCAAAGAGGACTCTGCTGCCCGCGTGTATATGGCGTCCCCAACCGGATTTGAACCGGTGTTGCCGGCGTGAAAGGCCGGTGTCCTGGACCTGACTAGACGATGGGGACTTCTTTATCCTGGTGGGTCGTGTTGGGCTCGAACCAACGACTCTCTGCTTAAAAGGCAGATACTCTACCGACTGAGTTAACGACCCTTTGAAAGAAATCCTTATACAGGTTCGTTGTCTGGCTGTCAAGAAAAAATATTTACCAGCAAACGGTCTCACGGAAAAGAAACAATGTATTTTCAGAACAATGCTAAAAGAGAAAGAAAATGTACTGAGAACGTTCAAGAGGATTAAACACCATGGTAAAATTTCTTGGCGTTATCCGGGTCGATCGTTTATGCTTTTATCGTAAGAACAATGATGCTTTTTTCCTGCTCTGTTGAATAAAGAGAGGAAAAAGGCTGTCTTTTTTCTGGAATTGAGGAAGAGTGAGCGGTTATAACGTAATGATGAGGATTTTATGGGATTGTTGAGCGGTACCGCCAGTTTTGTCAGGTTCAGTGTTGAAGGAGAGCTGCCTGAAAATCCGCTGGTGTTTATTACTGATCGTATTGTTTCCTTTGCTTTCAGGGATATAGATGAAAGTGTCGATGAATATTCGATTGGCTGGGTTTCTGTTGCCAATATGTTCGATTCAGAGTTTCGTCATGCCGCCTCTGTGAACGGAGATTACGTGACCCTGGCCCTGCGGGTGGATGAACGCAAGGTTTCTCCTGCGGTATTGAAAAAATGCGTTCAGAAGGAAGAAGAGCGCATCAAGAAGGAAAAACAGATTCCCAGGATAAACAGGGCACAGAAAGCCGAAATCAAGGATCGAATCAGGGCCGAGCTGATGAGAAAATCGATACCGGTTCCGGCGGTATTTGATCTTTTCTGGAATCTTTCGGAATCGACACTGCTGGTATTAACGACAAACAAAAAAATACATGCAGTGCTGGAAGATTTTTTCAAGGATTGTTTTGGCATGATGCTTGTTCAGCAGATTCCATACAACGTTGCCGAACGTCTGATCGATGACGACCGCAATGAAAAACTGGCGGCTCTGAACCCGGAAATTTTTGTTTGAGGAATAATGAGGTCGGTTGTATGGATCTGGTAGACATAATGGTGGAAAAGCGTTTCCTCGGACAGGAGTTTCTTACCTGGCTCTGGTGGAAAAGTGAGGAGCGGGGCGGAACCATAGCTGTTCCGGAACTGGGAGACGTCGGGGTCGTCTTTGAAAAGCACATGCTTCTTGAGTTTGGCGAAGGAGAATATAGTGAAAAACTGGTATGTACTGGACTCCAGACCGAATTGAAGGAGGCGAGAACCGGCCTGCTCGTTGGCAAAAAACTTGAACAGGCCCGTATTCTGATAACCCGGGACGGCTACGAATGGAGCGTAACCCTGGCGGCCTCACTTTTTGAGTTCAGAAATGTAAGACTGCCCAAAACAGCAGTGACCGAGCAGGATACCAGTCAGGGTGAAGCCGAGATGGAAGGGGCCATTTTAGAGCGGATCTATCTGTTTGAAGAACTGGTCAGGCTTTTCAACGATTTTTTCAGTTTGTTTCTCGATATCAGAACCGGTGCTGGCTGGGCTGAAGAACGGGGGAAAATCCGTGCATGGATTCACCGTGAAACCGGCAGACCATAACAGCCAGTAATTCAGGAGAAAAAAGATGGAATTTGAAACCGTCATCGGGCTTGAAATCCATGCCCAGCTAAAAACTGAATCAAAAATCTTTTGTGGTTGCTCCACGTCCTTCGGAGCCAGCCCGAACAGCCATACCTGTCCGGTATGTCTTGGTCTTCCGGGAAGTCTGCCGGTATTAAACAAAAAAGCTGTTGAGTATTCCATCAAGATGGGATTGGCCACTGATTCCATCATTAACCGAACCAATCAGTTTGCCCGAAAGAATTATTTTTACCCGGATCTGCCGAAAGGGTACCAGACATCGCAATTTGACAAACCGATTATCGAGTTTGGTTCAGTCGAGATTGATGTTGACGGCCAGAAAAAACGGATTGGGATTACCCGGATGCATATGGAAGAAGACGCCGGAAAACTGATCCATGATGAACGGGAGCCGGTATCCTATGTCGACCTGAACCGGACGGGAACACCGCTGCTTGAAATTGTCTCGGAGCCTGATCTCCGTTCTCCGGAAGAAGCCACCGCCTACCTGAAGAAGATTCACGCGATTCTCAGATATCTCGATGTTTGTGATGGTAATATGCAGGAAGGCAGTTTTCGCTGTGATGCCAATATTTCACTGCGGCCTTTTGGCCAGGAGCAGTTTGGTACGAGAACGGAGTTGAAGAATATGAATTCATTCCGCAATGTTCAGGCGGCGCTGGCATACGAAGAGAAAAGACAGCGGGATCTGCTGCTTGAAGGAGAAGCGGTTGTGCAGGAAACGCTTTTGTGGAATCCGGATAGCGGCAAGACAGAATCGATGCGGGGAAAGGAGGACGCCCATGATTATCGCTATTTTCCCTGTCCTGACCTGATTCCGGTAGAGATCAGTGAGGACTGGATTGAGGAAATACGGGCAACCCTCCCCGAGCTCCCTGATCAGCGAAAACAGCGGTTTATCGAAGAATATGGTCTTCCCGAATATGATGCGGTGATTCTGACCGATTCAAGAGAACGTGCCGATTATTTTGAGGACGTTCTGGCTGTTTATTCCAATCCGAAAAAGGTGTCAAACTGGATCATGACAGAACTGCTGCGTGAACGCAAGGGGGATGAGAGCTCAACCGCTTCCGTTTCCGCGCAGCAGCTTGGAAAGCTTCTGGCGATGGTTGATGGTGGCACAATCAGCGGCAAGATTGCCAAGACCGTCTTTGCCGACATGTGTGAAACGGGTAAAGACCCGGAAGTCGTGGTCAAGGAAAAAAATCTTGTCCAGGTATCGGATGAAACTGAACTGCGGATTCTTGTCCGTGAGATTATTGCCCAGAATCAATCTCAGGCCGACGAGTTTCGTAACGGCAAGAAAAAATTGATGGGGTTTTTTATCGGCCAGTTAATGCAGCGGACCAAAGGAAAGGCCAACCCCGCGCTGGCTAATACATTATTTAATGAGGAACTGGCCGGGTAGCGTAATGTGAACAGCAGTAAGGGGCAGGAGAAAGGAGCCGGACACCGCGGTCGCTTGAGAGAACGTTATCTTGAGCGGGGGCTTGGCGGTTTTCGTGATGATGAGGTCATTGAGTTGCTGTTGTCGTTTGGAACGCCCCGCAAGGATTGCAAGGAGCAGGCCCGGGCCCTGATCAAGCAGTTCGGGAGTCTGGCGGCGGTACTTGATGCTGAACGCTTTGAAATAGAGCAGATAAAAGGTGTTGGCCCCAAGAATCAGTTTGCCCTCTCTTTCATTAAATCGGTTGCCAACCGTTATCTCAGACAGCGTTTGAACAATCGTTCCTATCTGAAATCTCCGGATGCTGTTTTTGACTATCTGGCGCACTCGATGCGCGGGTTGAAAATTGAGGTTTTTTCGGTCATCTATCTCGATTCATCGCATGGAATTATCGATTCCGAGATCGTTTCCGAAGGAACGGTGAATATGAATACCGTCTACCCGAGAGAGATCGTCAAACGGGCTCTGCGAAAAAATGCGGCGGCCCTCGTTGTCGCCCACAACCATCCATCTGGAGCCCTGTCACCGTCTGGCCAGGATATAAAGCTGACCCGAAACCTGTTTCTTATCTGTTCAATGATGCAGATCAGACTCCTCGATCATATCATTATTGGAGATGGTCATTACAGTTTTTCCAGTAGCGGGGTAATGGATGAGGTTGAACACTGGTGCAGCAGGATCTTGATTAACGCCGAAAATGAAGGCTGTTAAACCGTGGAAAGTCTGTACGTGCATGTACCGTTCTGTGTCAGTAAATGTCCCTATTGTTCCTTTCATTCCGTCGCGGGAATGGAAACGCTCCATGACCGTTACCTTCATGCCCTTATCTCAGATCTGAAAAACAGGTATCCGCAGAAAAAGGGAAAACCGCTGACAACCCTTTTCATCGGCGGAGGAACCCCAACCATACTGTCCCCAAAAAAACTGGTAATGATTCTCAAGACCTGCCGTGAAACCTTTGGTTTTGCCGATCAGGCCGAGGTAACCATAGAGGTAAATCCGGACAGTGTTGATCCCGAGACCCTGGAAACGTTAGCGTTCTCGGGTGTTAACCGATTATCAATCGGGGCTCAGTCCTTCTTTCTTTCTGAACTGAAAACCTTGGGTCGACGGTATGATCCCGGTGCAATACCGATACTGGTCCAGGAAGCAAAAAAGGCGGGGATCGGCCGTATCAGTCTTGATTTGATCTATGGCCTGCCGGGACAACAGATACGTGACTGGAGGCAAAGCCTTGAAAAAGCCCTTGAGCTGGGAGTCGAGCATCTATCTCTCTATCAGCTGACCATAGAGGAAAAGACACCCTACCACGAATGGGTAAACAGCGGCCGGTTGCATCTTCCGGACGATGATCTGGTATTGGATATGGAGCGATGCAGCGAAGAGATTTGCGGGCAACACGGGATGAACCGGTATGAAATATCAAACTATTGCCTGCCGGGAAAGGAGTGCCGGCATAACCTTGTCTACTGGCATAATGAAGCCTATATGGGATGCGGGGCCGGGGCTGTCGGCTATATTGACAAGATCAGATTCCGGATTGTTGATGATCCGGTTGGCTATTGCGATGCCATCGAAAAGGGAAGTGAAACGGTGGCAGAACGCGAAAAACTGGGCCGCTATGATTCGTTCAGGGAAACGGTGATGATCGGGCTGCGTTTGGTCAAAGGCGTTGAAGAGGGGCGCCTTCTTGCTCGTTTTGGCCTCAGTCTTGCGGAGGTCTATGGGGAAACGCTCTCTGATCTGATGGCCCAGGAGCTGCTTGTCTATGAAGCCGGTCGGTTGTTTTTGACCCGGAGAGGGCTTCGGTTTGCCAATCAGGTTATGGCGCGGCTGGTCTGATACGAGTGTCTTGGCGCGTTGAAAAATCAGGAAAAGAGCCCCGTGAGCATGTCGTTACAAGGGGCACTTTTTCAGCCTTAGCCACGTACATCATAGAAGTTTCTCGTTATTCAAAAATGGCAGCCAGCTCTTCTTTTGTCTTTATATAGGCAACAGACAAGACCCGCCCGTTTTCAATCGTATAAACCGTTATATGGGCATCTTTTTTCAGAAAGGTCTTTGTTTGTTCCTCATCCACCAAAAGAATGGGAAAAGGACATTCCTTCATTTTGGGAAGTGCAAACATATCTGCAATAAAACCGGGCATTCCGGATATATCAGCAAGGTAATATGCGCTCTTTTTTTCGAGGAACTCCTTCTCCTTGGCCAGTAAATATGCTCTGACGATCTCACTCGTTTTCTTATCTGAAGCAACGATAATCGTCCTTGTATCGGCGGACAGAACATGTTCCTGAGCAAACTGATCAGCGATCTTGAAGGTTGGCAGCCGGTCACCAGTATCCATTGCGTAGGTACAGGGTACCAAAAAAGACACTATCATTATACAAAACAAAGCTGTTTTCACTTTTTCTCCTGATAAATGAAACGAATTTTATTACTGAACCTGAAAAACTCTATGGTGAGTGTCTCAGGACTTCGCCTGACAGCCATCTTTCCTGTCAGGTTAACGCATATCCTTTTTAAAAACCATGCTGTTCTGTAAATGGTATTAAAAAAGGATATGCTTTTTCATGGTACCATCTTTTCCCTCAAACATTCATATGGAGTTTTTCCCTTATGTGACGAATGAGGCCGACAATAATTGTCGTTAAACAGGAAGTATAATTGTCGCTCTGTGATTAAAGGAAGAGCTTTCAGGTAATCGGGTGTCATTCCAAACTTTGGAAAAGATCCTTATCCGTTGACCGGCATGTAGTCTGATTTTATCCTTTAACCATAAAAAGAATTTTAATATCCTGTTTTTACAGGTTGAACAGTTTCCTTCAAAAGTATTTACGGTGGTTTTGGTATACTATTGTGATAGATGACTGGACAGCCCTTATAAATTGACAAAGCTATCAGAGCGAGGCGGTTTGCCCCTTGAGGGGTAAAGAAGAGATCCTCTCCGTTGTTCCATACGTTCGGCGGTATAAAAGTTCAGTGTTGCGTGTACGGTAAAAAGAGGGAAGATAAGAGCCATCAGAAAAAGATTGAGAACCGGGATCATACTGATACCGGCCGGAATTACGCCAAGGCGGAAAGAGAGTGATTTGTGCCGGTTGAGCCAGCTGATTTTCTGGCCGAGCCGCCAGCGCCTGCGTGAGGTGGGATAATCGATAAACATCAGGGCCGAATAGAAGGCGTAAAGGATAAAGACAGCCACCTGGCCCAGGAACGGTATGAAACTGACGGCAAGGGCAACAATGGTTACCAGGATACCGAACAGTCCGATTTTGGCTCCCTCCAGCAGGTCTCTCAACAGGGCGGCAGCGGAAAAACCGTCATCGGCCTTGAACTCCTCCCGGCAATAAAGTTTTTCGGTTGCGGTACTCAGAAATACGTAGAGGGGGGCAGAAAGGCTGTAGGCCGTGAGAAAGGCAAGAAAAAAGGCAATAATCCGGGAGACAATAAGGAAAATCCAGTAACCGGCCACCCAGGCCCCGTAGGTAATCCAGCCCCAGATCGACTCGTGAAGAGGGGGAGTGGAGAAAAAGGCACCGGTCATCCGGTCCATCATTCCCGTTGTCAGTATAAAGCCAAGCCAAGTCAACAGGGCGGTTATCAGGACGAGCAGAGCAGACCAGCCGAGCAGCTGTTTATTACCAAATAAAAAGCGGGTACTTGCCGAGAGAGGGATCCAGGGCGATTCCCTGGTGTCTGTTCCTTTAGGTTTGTTCATCGGTAATCAGGAAAAAATAGTTCTTCTTAAGAAAATCTTTAACAAAAAGCGATTTGATTACTATGGTATGTCTATCATAGACATTTCATCGCCGGAGTAAAGGGCGGCGAGAGTTTTTGTTCTCTTTTTTTGCTTTTCCCGTGTGCTTGATGTGACAAAAAAAGAAAAAACCGTTTTTATCTGTAATGTGTGTGGTTATCAGAGTCTGAAATGGCTTGGCCGCTGCCCCGACTGTGGTTTGTGGGAAAGTCTCCAGGAGGAGCGTTCCCGTCCGGCAGCCGGCAGCAGACGATCGGTGAGAGAGGTACAGCCCTGCTCGCTGACGGAAGTTGAGGAACAGGATGATGATCGGTCCGCGACCGGTATCGGCGAGCTTGACCGGGTTCTTGGTGGTGGTATTGTGCCGGGTTCGGTGATTCTTCTCGGTGGTGATCCTGGTATCGGCAAGTCAACCCTGATTCTTCAGATGCTCTCTGCGCTTGCCAAAAAGCAGGGAAAGGTGCTTTATGTGTCGGGGGAGGAATCGGCCCGGCAAATCAGGATCAGGGCCAGACGGCTCTCCGCTTTGCATCAGGATATTTTTCTGGCCACAGAAAACGCGGTTGAAACGATTGTGGCCATGACCAGAGACATGCGTCCGGGGATCGTGGCTATCGATTCTATCCAGACCATGAGCTGTGAGGATTTTTCTTCCGCTCCCGGTTCTGTCTCGCAGGTCCGGGAATCGGCAGCACGACTGGTCGAGCTTGCCAAACGGGATGCCGTTTCTGTTGTTCTTGTTGGTCACGTGACCAAGGAGGGGATACTTGCCGGGCCACGGGTGCTCGAACATATGGTTGATACGGTGCTTTCTTTTGAAGGAGACCGCAGTCAATCGTTCAGAATCGTGCGAACCGTGAAAAACCGTTTTGGCTCCACCAATGAGATCGGTGTTTTTGAAATGAAATCCGAAGGGCTGATTGAGGTCGAAAATCCTTCTGAAATCTTTCTGGCAGAACGTCCCTTTGATGCTGCCGGTTCTGTGGTACTGCCCAGTGTCGAGGGAACGCGGCCTATTCTCGTTGAAGTTCAGGCCCTGGTAAGTCCGACGAGTCTGGGAACGGCACGGCGTACGGCGATTGGAGCTGATTCTCATCGTCTGGCCCTGCTTTGTGCGGTTCTTGAAAAAAAAGCTGGAATGGACCTGTACGGACATGATATTTTCCTTAATATCGCCGGTGGTGTCCGGATCGATGAGCCGGCACTTGATCTTGGGGTTATTTGTGCTCTGGCTTCGAGTATGACGGAGAAAGTGGTTGCCGCTGATACCGTTGTTTGTGGCGAAGTGGGACTTGCCGGTGAAGTTCGTGGTAGCGTGCATATGGATATGAGACTGAACGAGGCAGAGCGGCTCGGCTTTCGCCGCTTTGTTATGCCCGGATCCAGCAGCGACCGGTTGTCGCGGAAACCGAAAATAGAAGTGATTGGTGTGGCGACGATTCAGGAAGCACTGAAGACGGTCCTGGTGTAATCGGCGCAATCTGTTGACAACCGTTTTCCATAACGCGTGTTTGTGATTAATTATTGTAAACAGGAGAAAAACATGGATTTCAAAAATCTTATTGAAGAGAGTTGGTCATCTACAACCAGGTTTATCGGGCCCGTTCTGCTGCTCACCATTGTTATGATCGTTTTATGCATGGTTTCCCTTGGTATCCTGACTCCGGTTCTGACTGCCGGATACATGCAGTCGCTGCTCCTGGCCATGCGTGACAAGCGGCAGCCGGAAGTTGGCGATCTTTTTTCACAGATGCGGCTGTTTCTGCCATTATTTTTCTTTTCGATTCTTGTCATTGCTGCTATTGTCATCGGTTTTGTATTGCTCATTCTTCCCGGCATTGCGGTAATTATTTTTGTTTCTTTTGCAGCCTTTTACCTGTTACCGCTGATGACTGACCGTGGCTATGGTCTTGTCGATGGCTTGAAGGAATCATGGCGGCTGGCAACCAAAGCACCGATATCGGACCACCTGGTGACTACCGTTATCTACATGGTGATCATGTCCCTGGGCGGAGCAGTTCCTTTTGCCTTTCTGGTTGCCCAGCCTCTGGCGACGTCCTTTCTGGTTGCCGCCTATGAACGAAGAGCTGAGCAGCAGATACCGGAAACAGATACAGGGATGACTCCGCCACCTCCGCCACCACAGCCGCCTGCCGAGCCTCCGCAGCAGCCGCCCGTTTCTGAAGCATAACTTTTTTGTTTGAGACCATGAAGATGAGTGCCGATAAGGAAGATCCTCAGGTTTGTTATACCGTTGGTCTGTTTTTTATTGTGGTTCTGGCAGCGATTATCGTGATTTCTTTGTTGTAGGGCTTTTCCCCCACAACAGGCCCTGTGCTGTCCAGCGTGCCATGCCAGCGGCAGCGGTTCACCAAACAGAACCGTGTATTCCTCTGTCCTGGTGAATTCTGCTGGAGAACAGCTCGTAAAAGATGACGTGAAAGGAGATGGTAAATGGTTGAAAAAACAACCGTTATTTCCCCCGATGGGAACGGAACAGAAGAGGATCTTGTTGAAAGCGGTGCCGAAAATGCGCTGGTTGTTGCCCAGGAAATGCTGCCGGACCGTATGATTATTATTCCGCTGCATGACCGGCCGTTGTTTCCAAAGATGATGGGGCCGATTATTGTTGAGGATGCCGATCTGCAGAAGCTGATCATTGCCGAGCAGCAAAAAGGGGTTCCTCTTTTTCTTGGACTGTTGCTGGTCAGACCTTCTAATAACGGTATTTCCGAGCCGCCGCGGCGTCAAGCCGATTTTTTCCCGGTCGGTGTGGCTGCCCGGGTCATCGAGGTTTCACCGGTTACGTCCGGCCAGCCGCTGCAGCTGGTTGCTCACGCTCAGGAACGGTTTCGGGTCAGGAAAATAACAAAAACGAAGACCTCTTTTTCTGCCCGGGTTACCTACCTTCACGAGAAAAAAGCGGAGACGAATGATGAGCTGAAGGCCTATTCGGTCGCAGTTATCGATTGTATCAAAGAGCTGGTAACCTTGAATCCACTGTTCAAGGAAGGATTAAACCTGCTGCTGGAACGGATAAACGTCAGTGATCCGGGTGCGCTTGCCGATTTTGCCGTTTCCATGACGACATCTTCAGCCGTTGAGCTGCAGGCGATTCTGGAGATGTCTCTCGTCCGTGATCGCCTGGAAAACGTCCTGGTCCTGCTGAAAAAAGAGATTGAAATCTCGAAACTCAAGGCCGATATTTCCAGGAGAATCGAAGAGCGTCTCTCAAAACAGCAGCGGGAGTTTTTTCTCAAACAGCAGCTTCAGGAAATAAAAAAGGAACTGGGACTTGCGAAGGATGATTCCGAGAGCGAGATTGATGCATTTCAGAAACGGTTGACAAAACTGAAACCTTCAACCGAGGCAGAGGAACGCATCAATGAAGAGCTTGAAAAGCTGAGATTGCTGGAACCATCCTCAACCGAATTCAATGTAACCCGTGCCTATCTGGATTGGCTTACCGTGCTGCCGTGGGGTGTCTGTAGCCCGGACAATTATCGGATTGCCCGGGCCGAGCGGATTCTCAATCGTGATCATTATGGTCTTCAGGAAGTGAAAGACCGGATTCTTGAACTTGTCTCGGTCGGTATCGTCAAGGGGGACCTGTCCGGATCGATTATTCTTCTGGTTGGTCCGCCCGGGGTTGGCAAGACATCGATCGGTCAGTCGATAGCGCGGAGTATCGGCAGGAAGTTTTATCGCTTCTCACTTGGGGGAATGAGAGATGAGGCAGAAATCAAGGGGCACCGGCGGACCTATATCGGAGCTCTGCCAGGTAAATTTATCCAGGCGATTAAGACCTGCAAGACCGCGAACCCGTTGATTATGCTCGATGAAATAGACAAAATCGGAGCCAGTTTCAGAGGAGATCCCGCATCGGCACTGCTTGAGGTTCTTGACCCGGAACAAAACCAGTCCTTTTTGGATCATTATCTTGATGTGCGGTTTGATTTATCCAGGGTTCTTTTTATCTGTACCGCCAATCAGGTTGAAACGATCCCCGGTCCGCTGCTGGATCGGATGGAAATGATTCGTCTTCCCGGATATATTCAGGCGGAAAAAGTTGAGATTGCCCGTCGGCACCTGATCCCGAAACAGTTGAAAAGACATGGATTGAAGAAGCGTCAGGTCACGATACCGAAACCGGTGCTCAAGGCCATTGTCGATGGATATGCCCGGGAAGCAGGAGTCAGGGGGCTTGAAAACAATATAAAGAAGATCTTGCGTAAGGTTGCCAAACAGATCGTCAACAAACCGGATAACTCAATTCGTATCAAGAAATCCGATGTGCCATCCCTGCTTGGCAAACGGGTCTTCAGTGATGAGAAGATCTTTGCTAAGCCCCGTATCGGTGTGGTAACCGGTCTTGCTTATACCAGCCTTGGCGGAACAACCCTGCATATTGAAGCGGCCTCTGTTGCCACCGGAACACCGGGCTTTAAACAGACCGGACAATTGGGAGAGGTCATGGTTGAATCTTCTGAAATTGCCTATACCTTTGTCAGGTCTTTGTTCAGTGAGGACAAAAAGGTTCTGAATTTTTTCAAAACCCGCTTTGTCCACCTTCATGTCCCGGCTGGAGCAACTCCCAAGGACGGGCCATCGGCAGGTATTACCATGGCCTGTGCCCTCTATTCTCTTGCTGTCAGAAAACCGCTCGCTGCCGGTATTGCCATGACTGGTGAATTGACATTAACCGGACTGGTTATGCCGATCGGCGGGGTGAAAGAGAAGGTGATCGCCGCAGCCAGATCCGGGGTGGATACGGTCATTCTGCCAGAGGCCAACCGGGAAGATTTCATGTTTCTGCCGGACCATGTCAGGGATGGAATCAAACCGCTGTTTGTCAGTACGTTCAAGGAGGTTATGGACGTATGTTTTTCGTGAAGAGAAGGCGATGTGGCAAAAAGCAGGCAGCCCGTTTTTTCCGGTTTGATTAAAAGACAGACGGCCTGCACCAAGCTCTCACGAAAGCAGGCGTAAAGAGCACTATCTCGGAGAAAAGAAACGTTATTATCATGGCAGAACAGACGACCAGAGACGTGGTAAGAGAAGTAGTAATCATGTTGACCGATATTACCGGTTATTCCCGACTGACGGCAGCGATGACTCCTGACAAGGTTCGGGATTTTATTGTCGATTATCACCGGCGGTTGTCTGCGGTTATTCAGAAACCTGTTTTTGAGCCGGTGGAAATAGAACCGTCTGCCGGAGATGGGGCCATTATACTCTTCGGCAGAAGAGCGGGAGAAGATTCATCGCTGATATGCCAGCGAGCACTTGACGCGGCTGTTGAGCTTGCTTTTGAAATAGAGCAAAATGAGATTGTACCAACCCGGATCGGTCTTTTTAAAGGGACTATTCTTGAAGCACAGATCGGCAGTAAAACAGCAAAATTTGGAACCGGGTTTGCCATTGCCAGCAGACTTGAGGAGCTGTGTGACTATTTTGGTACCCCGCTTTTGATGGATCGTGATGTCGCGGTCGGGCAGGAGAAGTATAACAAATGGCTTGTGCAGATTGGCAAGGTTACGCCTCAGAATATCAACCATCCAATTCATCTGAGAACCATATACCGTCCCGGCCTGAACCGTATCCCGAAAGATGCGGATGAAAATGAACTCGCTTCCTTTATCGCCTTGAAAAATGAGGCGATGGAACTTTTCTGCGGTAATAAAAAACGCTCCATTAAACCTGATTTTCCGGTGGTAAGAAAACAGCTGGAGAAGGCACGGAACATCTATCAGAACCTCTATGGTACCGTGGATATCAGTACGGAACGAATACTTGAATATATCAGGGAAACACCTTACCCAAGTGCCGATTTCCAGCATCTAGGCATAAAGATACACGGCTCCAAGCATGATCCGCTCGGGGTGCGGCTGCTCCATCTTTCCCGGGAGCTTCTGAAGGCAATAGATATCGAGTTTTACCAGGCTCTGGTGGTTGAAACGGGGTGGGAAAGTCATTTTTCCCTTGAATGGTATAAACAGGGAGACCTCGTCATTAAGGTGAATGAAGCTGCCGATGGTATCTACTACATTGACAGTGGAACGGTGGTAACGCTCGATGATAACGGTACGATCATAGCGACCCTTGGATCCGGAAATATTTTTGGGGAAATGGCCTATTTTTCAAATGAGCGAAAGAGAAATGCGACGGTTATGGCCGCAAGTGATGTCGTGCTCAGGAAAATTTCAACGACGGATTTTGAGAAATTTCCGGTGATTCAAAAAATATTCAAGCGTATCGCCTCACGGCGCAAGACAGCCCAGATGATAAGTGATTCGTAACAGCGGACCGGATCAGCCAGATTCCTGAACGGCCCTGCCTGTGGACAAACAGGCAGGGCCGTTGAGCGGTTCCTATTTGGTTCTCAAGGCGATATACTGGCTGTAATTACCGGAGCGGATCCGTAAAAGAACCCGTTTTTGGCCAACCGATCTTTCAAGCACTTCCTGTAATTCTTTCATACTGCCGATCTTGACCTTGTTCACTTCCTCAATAAGCTGACCCGGTTTCAATCCGCTTCGCTCTGCTGGACTGTCCGGGAGAATATCGTTAATAATGACACCGGTACGTCCATGATAATTGAGCTGGTCAGCAAGATCGGGGTTCAGGTCCTGGGCGATGATACCCAGCTCATCGAGCAGGGAACCGGTAGAGAACGGGTCGATACTCCCGAAATTATCGGGTTGTTCACTGACGGTTACTTTTATTTTTCTTTGTTTCCCATCCCTGATAACGACAAGCTCAACCGTTGTTCCCGGAACAGTCAGGGCGATGCGGTTCCTGAGCTCGGAACTGTCCCTGATTTCACGCTTGTTCAGTTTGATAATAACGTCTCGCTCTTTCACTCCTGCCTTATCTGCCGGTGAATCGGGGATAACCTCGGTAACCAGGATCCCATGTGCACTGTCAAGACCAAAAGAGTCGGCAAGTTCGTCATCGAGATCCTGGAGGGCGATACCAAGCAGACCTCTTGTTACCTTTCCATTCTTTTTCAGCTGGTTGACAATATATTTGACCATGTTGACCGGAATCGCGAATCCGATTCCCATATATCCACCGGTCCTGCTGTACAGGGCAGAGTTGATGCCGATAACCTCCCCGTGTATGTTCAATAACGGGCCTCCCGAGTTTCCCGGATTGATTGCCGCGTCGGTCTGAATGAAATTTTCATACTCGTTGATGCCGACACGACTGCGTCCCTTGGCACTGACAATACCAACGGTTACCGTCTGGTTCAGGCCAAACGGATTACCAATGGCAATGACCCATTCTCCAACCTCAAGGGTTTCAGAGTCGCCCAGGGGAATGGTCGGGAGCTTTTCGTCCACATCTACCTTGATCAGGGCTACATCCGATTTGGGATCGGTACCGATCAGCCGGGCTTCTGCTTTTTTGTCATTTGCCAGAGTTACGGTTATTTTATCTGCGTTTTCAACAACATGGTTGTTTGTCAGGATATATCCGTCAGCACTGATAATAAAGCCTGAACCGGTTCCCTGTTGATGCCTTCTTCGCGGAGACGGGTTCTGATGGAATTGGGGACCGAAAAAATGCTCGAAGAACGGGTGGTTGAAAAATTGTTCATAGTCGTCATTGAAAACGATTTCACTATCGACACTGATATGGACGACGGCTGGTTTGGCACCTTTGACGACCTGGGCAAAGGCCTTGGCTGAGCGGTCGAGAATTTCAATATCCTTTGGAGCTGTAGGTGCTGTATATGCGGTATTGACGCTGAACAGCATAAAAACGGACACGCATATAACCGCAGCCTGGTGCCACAATCTGGTTTTTTTCTTTTCCATAGTGAGTATCTCCATAATGGTTTTTACGATGCCTGATTCTGTACACGTTAGTGTCAGCAGGAGCAGGCGTTTTATATTAATCCCGGGGTAATTGAAACAGTAAACGGAGATATCTCCTGGTCAAGAAAGATTACTGAAATGTAATCTTGATGGAAAGACAAACGTTTATGGCAGCAGTAATGCTGTATTGCTCCTGCGTGGACAACCTGGTTATTTTCTGATCATCTCGGCGATATGAAATGCGACTTCAAGGCTTTGTTCGGCGTTGAGTCGCGGGTCACAGGTTGTCTGGTAATTTTCGTTCAGATTCAGGTCCTTCAGTCCACGCGCGCCGCCGGTACATTCGGTTACATTGTCGCCGGTTAACTCGAAATGAACGCCGCCGGGAACCGTATCTTCTGCCCAGTTGATTTCGAAAAAGGAGGTCAGTTCAGAAAGGATATCGTTGTAATTTCTTGTCTTATGACCGGTTTCTGCCGTATAGGTGTTGGCATGCATCGGATCGCAGCTCCAGACAATATTGCGCCCGTCCCTTTTCATATGCCGCAGGAGCGGCGGTAGAACATCAGCAATCCTGTTCATACCGAGCCGGGTAATCAGGGTCAGTCTTCCCGGTTCGTTTTCCGGATTGAGGATATCAGCCAGTTTTCTGATCTCGTCTATATCGAAATCCGGCCCGACCTTTACTCCGACAGGATTCAGTACCCCTCTCAGGAATTCAACATGAGCGCCGTCCACCTGGCGGGTCCGTTCCCCGATCCAGAGCATATGTGCAGAACAATCGTACCAGTCGCCGGTTGTTGAATCTATTCGGGTGAGGGCCTCTTCGTAGCCGAGCAGCAGGGCTTCGTGCGAGGTAAAGAATTGTGCCTGGGTGATTTGAGGGGTGTCCATCGAAATACCGATGGTTTCCATGAATTGTATTGCCTGGTCGATCTGTTTGGCCAGGCGGTCGTAGGACTGGCCCATTGGCGACTGGGCGACGAATTCATGGTTCCATGCCTGAACCCGGTGCAGTGCCGCGAAACCGCCGCGGGTGAAGGCACGAAGGAGGTTCAGAGTTGAGGCAGCCATATTGTAGCCTTTCAACATGCGTTTCGGGTTTGGAATGCGCGACTCCGGAACCGGTTCCGCATCGTTTACCATATCTCCCCGATAGGATGGTACTTCCAGGGTTCCGATTTTTTCGGTATCTGAGGATCGCGGTTTCGCAAATTGTCCGGCGATTCTTCCGACCTTGACCACCGGTACACCGCCGGCGTAGGTAAGGGTAATGGCCATCTGCAGAAGTACTTTCAATGTTTCCCGGATTTTTGGAGCTTCCACCCGGTTGAAGCTTTCAGAACAATCCCCCCCCTGTAACAGAAAGGCTTCACCGGTGACTGCCTTGGCGAGCATACGTTTCAGGGACCTGATTTCTCCGGCGAAAACGAGCGGTGGTAAGCGGTTCAGTTCGGTGAGGACCCTGGTAACCGCTTTCTGGTCTGGCCAGTTTGGCTGCTGGTGGGCGGTATATTGTTTCCAGCTGGTTTTACTCCATTTCCGTTTAGACACAGACATTGTTTACTCCCTAAAAAATCGGTTTGTTTTCAGCTTCTGCAGCATCGGTCAAGATCAAAGGTGTTGAGTATCCTCCTTTCCCGCTCTCTTTTTTCTTTTTCCTGTGGGGGAAGAAAAAGGAGTGATGGCATCATGTTGATCATGGTTTGCCGGTCGGGAAGAGAACTCATGCCTTCTCCTGTAACCGAGGCAGTAACGGTGTCGAGTAACAGACTGTTTTCACCGTTGGTAACAACGGCCAGTGGTATGCGGTAATCCCTGTTGAGAAGACGGGCGGCGGCAAGAGCTGCCCGTTCTCTGCTTACCAGTGAACCGGCACCATAACGGATAATCATTACCTGTCTGTTCTCCAGGCAGACGGTAAGGTCAATGACTGAGCGGACAAAACAATTGTTGAAACATGTTTCAATGAAACATCTCGGCTCGAGTTCCTGACGGAAATATCCCCGTTCTTCAACCATCAGTCTGCTGATCTGCTGGCGTATACGTTCGTCGTCAGTATCGGGCAGATCTTCTCCGGTCAGGAAATCTTTCAGGGTACCGTAAACCAGATGATGGGAAATAGATTCAGACATGGGTTTTGTTTCAGAATTTTTGTTACCAATCTTCAAATCTATCAATAAAAATGAATAAAGTATAGTTTTTTATACAGTTCTCCCCCGGAGGCTGTTTGCCCTGCTGATGCCGGTTGCTTATTTCTCCGGTTCCGAGCCGGTTGAATCAGCGTTCGGCAGACAGCGATCCCACATGATTCTGGAGTCGAAAGAGAGGGTGGCAATCATGGTGCAGACAACGACAATACAGAAATAGGTGGCGGCCGGGGCCGTATGTATCGAACTGAGCAGACCGAAGTCCGCCAGCACGGTAAGCAGGGATATCACGAAAATATCAAGCATTGACCAGTGGCCGATAAACCGGATACACCGGAATATCGTTGTGTTCTGTTTAAGAAAACGGCAGTTTTTGAAATGTATGGCGATGAGATTATTCGCCAGTCCACAGATTTTCAGGAGAGGAACCAGAATACTGGCAGTAAAAACGAGCAATCCGGTTCCATATTCCCCTTTTTGAAAAAAGGAGATGATACCGCCCATAATGGTTGCTTTCAGCGGGATAATACCGAGAAAATCAACCTGAATGATCGGCAGCATATTTGCCGGAATAAACAACATGAACGAGACGATTACCAGGAACCAGGTCTTGATAATACTTCCCGGTATTCTCTGGTGTACCAGCGATGAGCAGCGTGGACATATCGAGGGATTGGCATCTGAAAGGGATACAAGCAGACTGCACTGGTGACAGCGACCAAGATTCAGTTCCCTCCCCGTCCATCTTTTTCCCGGATTTTTCCGCATCATATCGATGATGCTTCGGTTGTTTTCCGGTAAGGGGTTACTGCTCAACAGCTGCCAGAAGAGGCTGTAGTCAAGTGATACCATGGTTATCGTCGTGATGATGACCAGGCCGATAAAGCAAAAGAAACCGGGATTATAACTGATATGTGCCATCCCATTCATTTTGATCAGGGTGACCAGGATACCGAGCAGGTACACTTCAACCATTCCCCACTTGTCGATATATTTCAGGATCTTCAATCCTGGTCCAAGCAGCCGGTTTGTTCTGTTCAGTTTAAGGCACAAAGAAAGGGTACAGGGCAGCAGCAGTTTCAGGAACGGAAAAAGGATCGCAGTGCAAAAGACCATGATCGATACAAAATAATATCCACTTTGAAACAGATGAATAGCCGTCTGGACAACATTTCCTTTTTCCTTGAAACCGATTGAAGATACCGTCAGTAGCGGCAGAAAAAGAGCGGGAAGATAAAGCAGGAAACCGATCAGGCTGAAGATGAATACCCGGTTCAATCTGTCCGAACTGTTTTTACTGATCGGTGATCCGCATCTGTCGCAGGTCAGATAACGGCCCGGCAGAACCTGTGGTCTCAGCACAAGTGAATCACATCGTGGACATGCCAATAATTCTGATGAACAGCCGTCTTTCTTGATGCTGTATTGTTTGTTTGCTGTTGATTTCATGTTCTTTTCAGCTTTATACAACCGTTACGGTCATGTCACTGCCGGCATCATAGTGAACGATCATCATCTTTTTTGCAAGACAACAGCGATAATGGTTGGTTGTTTTGAGGAAGAAGGGGTTGTCAGGTTGTTACTTCTGACCTACTCTATATCCAGGATAGAGGAAGAGGAGCGGGGGCAAACGATAGGTGTTTTTTGCTGTCGAAAAGTCAGGTTGAATAAAAAAGAGGACCCGGTGCAGATCGTCAAGGTATCTATTATGGTGGACCAGGAACTGGTTGAGGCGGTCAGTGATTTCATGGTTGGCATTCTTGATATGGTCGTTGAATGTGAAGCTGGTGATGACGGAAAAGAGCAGAGAGCGGTTCATGGTTTTACCGCTGCAGAAACGATCACTGATAAAGAGGTTGAGGTTCTGGCTGGAAGGATCAGTTCTTTTCTGGCAGAAATGGCGGTACTGTTCCAGGTGAAACAGCCCGGGGTTGTTGTTGAATTTATTCCAGATCAGGATTGGTTGAAGAAATGGAAACTATTCTTTCAGCCGCTGGAGTTGGTACCGGGACTGGTTGTAGCTCCGAGTTGGGAGCATTATGAGGCGAAAAAAGGTGAGGAGGTGCTGACCATCGATCCGGGAATGGCTTTTGGTACCGGTCACCATGCAACAACCAGATTGTGTCTGGAGCTTATCGGTGCATCTATCGATTATTTTGCCGGCAGAAGGGTGCTTGATGTTGGCACCGGTACCGGTCTTCTGGCAATGGCGGCCGCCCGGTGGGGCGCGAAAACGGTATGCGCCATTGATCATGATCCGGAGGCGGTTCAGGTTGCCTCTGGGAATATCAGGACGAACAAGCTGTCCCGTTTGGTTTCTGTTTCCGGCAACGACCTTGATGCGTCTGTCTCTCCTCCGTTTGATCTGGTGGTGGCCAATATCATTCATGATACATTGGTGGAGATGGCCGGATCACTGACAGCTGCTGTTGTCGAAGGGGGACGTTTAATCCTGTCAGGGCTGATGGCTGGCGAACAGCTGGAAAATATCGTTACCGTCTATTCGGCAGAAGGGTTTCGATTGCTGACAGAACGTCAGGAAGGGGTCTGGAGCGCCGTAATCTTAGAGAAAACGTGTGGACTGGTACCGTGATTGGATCGGGATCGCGGAAGTTATTCGGAACTTCCTTGCAATGGGAAAAACTGGTAGTTATGGTCAAAAATAACGGCCATATTTTTCTCCTGGTGGCGAATGACAATTCCTGTTGTCTTGAACCAGACCGGTTTCCCTTTCAGCTGGCGTAAAAGGTTTAGAGACAAGACGAAGCGGAGTTTCTTCAGAACGAGCAGAGGGGCGAAGAATTCAAGATGAACCCTGCTGGCAACGGGCAGCGGCTTGTTTGTCTTCAAAAATACGCCACCAGAGCTGATATTGGCGCAAACGGTTTCGTACTGAAACTCAATATCGGTTCCCTGGTTGATTGAAACACGAACCGGTAATTGAATTGAAAAGCGCTCCTGCTGTCTCCTGTTATGTTTTTCCTGATCAATGCTTTCTGCCACCATCATCTGGGTCGCTCCGGTATCATTTTATTGTGAAATACATTATTATCTCAAACAGCTCTTTATAGAGTTTGTTAGGAATGTACATTAGTTTGTCAGGAATATGCAAGAAAAAAATGAGCTGGACCGGATGGCAAGATGAGGCGTTTTTATTCTGAAGTGGTTGGTCAGGCGGGTGATATCGTGAGTCTCGACAAGGAACAATCGATACATATAACCCGGGTGCTTCGTTTTCAGCCTGAAGATCAGGTCGAACTTTTTGACGGTTGCGGCGGCGTGAGCCGTGCTCTCATTGTTTCAACCGGAAAATATGTGGTATTACGGGTTGTTGAACGATTGGCTCAGCAATTGGCCGGTGGCCCGCAACTCTGGTTGTGTCAAGGTGACCTGAAAGGAAAAAAGATGGATCTGGTTGTGCAGAAAAGCACAGAACTTGGTGTTTCCCGGTTACTATCGGTTATCAGCAGCCGCAGCCAGGGACGGGTTTCGGTGGAACGGTCGAAGAAAAAACAGTTACGTTGGCGAAAACTGATGGAATCAGCGTGCAAGCAATGCGGCCGGTTGATCTTTATGGAAACCGGAGAAATATCCTTTACTGAACTGGTTACAGCTCCAGAGCTTGATGATTGCGATCTCAGACTGCTGTTCTGGGAAAAGGAAAAGGCATGTCTGCTGAAAGATCTTGACTGGCGGTACCGGTATAAAAAAATATGTATCCTGCTTGGACCGGAAGGTGGTTTTTCTGAAGAGGAAGTAGCTTTGGCAAAGGGATCGGGCTGGGTCAGCACGGGACTTGGTCCTCTCGTCTTGCGGGCGGAAACAGCCGCAATCGCGACGGCTTCGATCCTTTTACATCGTCTTGGACGGATCTGATCGTTCCCAATGAACGGGTAATTATTGAGGTCTTGCTTTTTCGGGGATAACCGGAACGATTTTTTCCGTTGCAATCCATCCCTTTCTGCCGGTCTCATCAGTGATATAGCTGAACTGTTCATGCTGTTTGTCAACCCTGACCAGACGTCCCTGTTTGAGCGTTCCTGACGTGGACGCCGTTGCAAACGGAGACAGGAGCAAACCGCTGTCTTCGATGACAACGGATCTGTCCTGACCGAGATATTGAATCCAGGCACCGGCTGAACCGAGGATTATTATCAGAAGAGAACAGATGGTTATCACCATTTCCACGGGACCGTGTCCTTTTCCTCTTAACAGGAAAAAGAGAAAAATAACGTACAGGACCAGACCGGAAAGGGCGAGGACGGACCATTGTCCGGTGGTAAGCAGTCCGGTGACAAACTGACTCAGTGTGGGTTCTGGAGAGAACAGACCGGTTTCCTTTCTGATCAGGGACAGATTTCCGGAGATATCAGAGTCATGCGGAGACAGGCAGAGGGCACGCTGATAGTAGAGAACGCTGTATCCTGTCTGGCCGAGTTGTGCATAGCTGTTTGCCATATTGTAATAGACGGCAGCCGAATGGTGATCCGTTACGTTGCGGTAACAATCGATAGCTGCCTCAAATTGTCCTTCATGATAGAAGATGTTACAGGAGTCCATTCCCGTCTCTGCAGCCTGTGCGGGCGGCAGGAAGAAAAAAATCAGCATGATAGAGAAGAATATACGGTTCATGACAGGGTATTAATATCTAATATCAGTTTGTTATGCAGCTTCTCCTTCTCTTCCGGGGAGAAAGACACGGCACCATAGAGTGCCCGGTCGCTGCAGGTGAACAATTCGGTTATTGGGTGGATGGGACCAAGTTTTTGTTGTATGTCCCGGGTCGTCAGCGCTTCCGCCTCGACCTGCCAGAGCAGGGCAAGAAAGGAAGCGATAGCGGAAGGGGCCTTTTCCAGATAAACCCTGCTGTCATCCGCTGCAATATGTTCAAGAACGCGGATCAGTCTTTTCCTTTCAGTATCAATGATTCTTGTTCGAACCAGATCAGGGTGGCGTGCAAGGTATCGTTTTCGTATTCTCAGACCGGTACACAGGGCTGCTATTCCCAGAAGCAGTAGGGTGACAGCGATAAATTGTGGTTTCAGAAAAAGAGGCTGGATGGTTTTGACCACCTGCCCCTGTTCAAGTTTGACCGGAGCCAGCATCGGATAAAGAACCTTCGATATCGGAACGATCTCTTGTTGCCGGTCCGGTTGTGGGACGGCTTTCTGCTGAACCCCTGTCGATGCTGCCGGTATTGCCGGCTGCCTTGAAGTGATTGAAACCGGATCACTGAACAGGGTGACATAACGCTTTTTCTTCGGGTCAAAAAAACTGAAAACCACCGGGGGAATGGTGGTGATTCGCTGGTCATTGATGACAATCGCCTGTTCAAAGTTTTTGGTTCCGGTGTGGGGTGTTTCGCCCGGGCTGAAATCGGCATGTGGGGTATACGTTTTCAGACCGCTGCTTTCGCTGATGATCGGAACGGTAACCTGTTCGAAATTTCCTTCCCCGGATATTGTCATTTTCAGGGTTATCGGGTCGCCGGGGTCGATAATCGTCGGCTTCGCTTCAAGGTCAAAGGTGAAAGAGCCGATGGCACCGGAAAAACCATCCGGTTTTCCCTGTTCCGGTAACGGGACGATATCAATGGTCACTGGGGAGCTGGTAACAGACAAGGGCCTGTTTTCATATCTACTGAAAAAATCATCGAAAAAGTGATCATTGAAGAAATCATCTTCAAATCCCGGCATTGGCCGGTGTCGTTTGACACGAACCTGCAGCGCTGCGTTGATTTCGACCTCAAGGTGGTGTTGTCCCTCTTTGATACCGGTAAGGGCCGTGTCCCAGGAGACAACGGTGTAGGGAGTATGGTTTACCTGTTTCAGGGTCTGCTCCGGCTGGCTGCTCAGCGGGTCGATCAGAACACCTTTTCCCTTGAGAACCGGCAGGCTGGTCAATTTGATCCGTGCTTCCTGATGGAAAAAGGCTTCTATTTTCGCGGGAATGATCTCTCCAACATATCCGTTGTTTTTTTCAGGAACGATACGGATGAAAGCAAGTTTATCCAGGTCCTTTATGGCGCCGGTGCTGCCCTGCTGACCACTGTTTTGCTGCCTGGCCGTTCCGGTAGTGGCTGCTCCGGTGACCGTACAGGAGATCGGCCGGGTTGTCTGCACACTGCCGTCGATATCGATTTTGATGGCCGGTATCGTATACTTCCCTGGCGCCAGGGCCTGGACAAGATAATTGTACACAACGGAGGATGAGGTTGTGCCGTTGATTATCCTGACCTGTTTTGAGGTTCCACGTTCGTGAAAGAGAAGGCCGTCAACTTCCGGCAGGGAGATGCGGGCCGATCGGGTTCCGGTTATTTTTATACTGAGCCGGACAGGTTCCCGGGTTGTAAAGGATGAAGCTGAAAGCTCGGCGGAAACCTGATTTTTTCCTGCCACGGGGGAGCAGGAAAAAATGAATATGGTCAGTATGAGTAGGTGCAGGAACAGATGTCCCCTTGTTTTTCCGGTTGTTGCCGTCATGTTTTTTACCAGTCTTTTCCTGATCTGTTTTTAGTGCGCTGCTGCTCCTGGATCGGCGTATAGAGGTTGAGCCGTCCCTCTTCATCTTCGACAACCTGGAGAAGATTTTCCGCTTCCTCTCTGGTCATTGTTTCGGGGTCCTTTTCGTTTTCCTGCCGCTGCAGCAGTTCGTTGGCAGCGTTCTCTTTCTCTGAGTCGCCGGAGGGCTCCATTGATGCATCCGTTTCCGTTCCTTCAGCTTCTTTTGGAGAGGGAGTGGTTTGCTGCGCTTCACCATCCTCCTCTTTTTTTCCTTCCGTGTCATCTGGAGACGAATCTTCCGGTTCTTCCCGGTCCTTATTTTCAGACTGCGAAGCCGGTTTTTCCTTGTCCGAATCGCTTTCTTTTTTATCCTGTTGCTGATTCTTTGTCTGTTCGTTTTTTTGGTCGTTATCCTGTTCGCTGTTTTCGTCCTGGTTTGAATTGTCCTTGTTCTGTTGCTGCCGGGATTGTTGCTCTTCCAGCTGTTTCAGACGTTCGGTGACCAGATCCCTGTTGAAGCGGGCATCTTCATGTTTATCGTTGAGGGCAAGAGCACCATTATAGGCATCAAGCGCCTGTTTCCACAATTCAACTGTTTGCTTTGGAGATTTCTGAATCTCTTGCTCTCCTTTACGGAACAGGGTGTTTCCAAGATTGTAGTACGCTTTCTGCTGGAGCTCGACATCGTTGGAAACAAGGGCTTTTCTGAATGATTCTGCTGCTTCGGCATACAGATTGTTCTGATAGGAAGTGGTTCCACTATTGTAATGAAGTTGCGGGTTTTCAGGGTCTTTTTCAAGCAAGAGCCGGTATTGTTCTGCCGCTTCGATATAGTTTCCGGTCCGATATACCTCTTCCGGTTCAGATGCTTCCGCCCCGGGGAGCAGAAAAACGGCCGGCAGCACTGCGGCGATCAAGAGACGTGTGAAAAAGAATGGGGCTCTCTGGTGCGATCTTTTTCTGGTGGACAGCAGATATTCCAGAGACAGGAAGAAGATAGCGGCTGCTAGAGGCCACTGGAAGCGTTCGATTGGCACTTTTTTTCGTTTTTCGGCAAAGGCGGTTTTCGGTATCAATGCCAGCTTTTCCCGGTAAATGGTTTCAAGGCCTTGCCCTTTATTGCCAAGCGGAACGTACATGCCTCCTGAGGATGAGGCGATAGCCGACAGGCTGGTTTCGTCAAGACGAGATTTGATATATGCTCCCTGCGGATCTTTTTTGAAGCCTCCTTTTTTTTGGTCAGGAATGAGTTCCCCATCGGTGGTACCGACTCCGACTGTGTAAACGGTCAGGTTTTGTTCTTTTGCCTTGATCGCCGCTTCAGCCGCTGCCCCTTCAAGATCCTCTCCATCGGTTATCAGTACCAGGATCTTGTGGTTTGCCTCGTTGTTCAGGATCTTCTCAGCCGAACGAAGGGCATCGCCAATATCGGTTCCGCCAACCGGGATAATCGTCGTGTCCATGACCATCAGGGACTGTTCGAAGGCGTGGTAATCAGCGGTTAACGGACAGACCAGATAGGACGTTCCGGCAAACGGGAGCAGACCGATCCGATCCCCTTCCAGTTGAGAAACGAAATCCATAATCGCCAGTTTCGACCGTTCAAGCCGGTTCGGCAGGACATCTTCGGCCAGCATACTCTGGGAGGTGTCGACCGCGAACAGGATGTCGATACCTTTATGCTTTACATCGATCCAGCGATGTCCATATTGTGGTCGTGCAAGGGTCAGAAAGCAGCAGAATATCCCGATAAACAGCACTGTTTTCTTGAGGGTGCGTCGCCTGGCCGAAATATCCGGCATCAACTCCCTGAAAAGAGCGGTTGAGGCAAAACGGGCCAGACGCTGCTGTTTACCGGTGTCAACCCAGTGAAAGAGCAGCCAGAAGAGAATAACCGCTGCACAGCCGGCAGCGATCCAGAGTGGTTGGGCAAAAGTGAGCATACGTTCTGTTCAGGGAATACGTCTTCTTTGAAGAATCATATCGGCGACAATACAGAAGAGAGACAATCCGATCAGCAGACCGAAAAGTTCCCGATAGTGTTCAAACTGCTTTATTGATCGGGTTGTCGTCTCCATCTTGTTGATTTCATCATATATTTTTTCAAGAGATGCGGTATCGGTGGCCCTGAAGTAGGTTGCTCCGGTCATCTCCGCTACCCTGGTCAAGGTGTTTTCATCGATATCCACCTTCATGTTAACCAGCCGTTTTCTGCCAAAGGCATCGATTACCGGGGTTGGTGCATGGCCTCTGGTACCGGCTCCAATGGTATAGATTTTGATTCCCAGGGCACGGGCAGCTTCTGCTGCGGTCAGCGGTGGCACTTTACCGGCGTTGTTCATGCCGTCAGTAAGCAGGATCATGATCCGCGATTTTGATTTCTGGTCATTCAGCCGTTTTGTTCCGGTACCGATTGCCGAACCGATAGCGGTGCCATCCTCGATCATGCCGATTGACAATGATTCAAGCCGTTTTCTGAGCCAGTTATGGTCAAGTGTAAGCGGACTGATCAGATATGGCCTGCCACTGAATGCCACCAGGCCGATCCGGTCATTGGGTCGTTCCTCAATAAACTGATCGACAACTGATTTGACTACCTTGAGCCGGTTGACCGGCTTGTTCTTCAGTTTGAAATCCATCGCTTCCATTGATCCCGAAACATCTACTGCCAGCAGGATATCGATACCGCTGGCCTCTATTTCGGTGGTTGTATTACCCAGCTGCGGACGGGCAAAAGCAACGAGCAGAAAGCCGATGGCCACGAGTTTTACAGCAGCCAGAAGCCGGCCAACCAGTGATTTACGGCCGGAGGCAAGGGTGGCGGCAATGGCGGTCGAAGAAAAAAGCAGTGACGGGGCCGCACCTCTTCTGCCGCGAAGCAATGCGAGCAGTGGCAGTAAGAGGATCAGCCAGAGGAATTCTGGATACATGAAGCGCATCAGACGGTCTCCTCCTTTTTCCGGGTTTCCTCGATAAATGCTCTTATCTCTCCGGAAAGCTGCTCAATCCTGTCATTTTCCGGAAGATAGTGTGCGAATTTGGCCATATCACACAATTGCAGCCAGTCGCCGATTCGTTCACGATGTGCTTTGATCGCCATATATGCGCTGCGATCGGCTGTTTTCAGTTTATTGAAAAATTCGATGGTGGTCTGTCTTGTGGTGGGAATCATGCATATCGCTTCTATATACGATCTGAGAATAGAAGAAATTTCAACAATATACCAGCTGGTTCCGTGTTCGGCCAGTTTGGTGTCTGCGTTGCTCAGGGCCTCTAGTGCTTCTGTAGCGGGATCTGGTAATGGGGGTGGCTGTTTTTTCTTTTTTATTACCAGAAAAAAAAGGACGGTACTTACGAGTATGATGATCAGTATGGTTGTTGTGTACAGAAGATACGGTGGCGGCTCGGGGAGATCGACCGGGCCGATGATATCCCGGATATCATCACCATTCTGGTCGCTTATACCCTGCTGGGGCAGCGGGCTGGAATTCGCTGCCCGGAAATCAGCGGCCTGCAGATAAACAGGAGAGAGGTCAGCTATTGCCACGAGAAAAAGGAGAGAGAAAAAAGCAATAACCATGTTTATCCAGTTCGATACGATCATCGGGCAAGCCTCCGTTTCCGGGCACCGAAAAAGGCGAGCAGCGGGCCGGTATAGGGCATATCGGTTGACAGATTCAGGTTGTCGACACCTGCGGTTCCAAATGTGTGAAACAATTTCTTTTTTCGATCTCTGGCCAGTTCCTGCCAGCCTCTGCGGATTGCCGGGTCGGAACTATTGAGTTCGATCTGCTGTCCGGTTTCTGAGTCTTCTATGGTAATGATACCGCAATCGGGCAGTGTTTCTTCCCGTGGATCAGAGACGGAGACACTGATCAGGTCGTGATGACGGTTACAGATACGCATTTTTGACTGCAGGTCAGCCAGTTCTTTTTCATAATTACCGTTCAGACAGAAATCTGAGATCAGGAACATCACGGCCTTGCGCCTGGTAACCCTGGTAACAAAGTCGAGCGGACTGTGCAGGTTGGTTTGTTTCCGTTCCGGCTGAAAATAGAGGATTTCCCGGATAACCCTGAGGATATGGGATCTGCCCTTTGCCGGCGGGATATAAAGCTCAATAAAGTCGGTAAACAGAATCAGCCCGACCTTATCATTGTTGCGTACCGCGGAAAAGGCGAGAACAGAGCCGATCTCGGCCATGATTTCGCGTTTGGAGCTGGAACCGGAACCAAAGCGACCGCTGCTGCTGATATCGATCATCAGCATGATGGTCAATTCCCGTTCTTCAGTGAATTTTTTCACATATGGCGTTCCGGTACGGGCGGTAACATTCCAGTCGATGGTTCTGATTTCATCTCCCGGTATATATTCGCGTACCTCGTCGAAATTCATGCCCCGTCCCTTGAATACAGAGTGATAGCTGCCGGCGAGGCTGTCCGTTACAAGGCGGTTGGTTTTTACCTCTACGTGCCTGACTTTCTTGAGAATTTCTTTTGTTCTCTGGTCTTTCATCTGGATATGCCGTTACGGAACCGGAATGGTATCGAGAATTTTTCTGATGATATCTTCACTGGAGATTGCTTCGGCTTCAGCTTCGTAGCTGATTCGTATCCGGTGCCGCATAACGTCAAAGGCAGCTTTTTTGACATCATCGGGTGTTACATAGCCTCTGCCTGCCAGGTAGGCCAGGCCGCGGGAAACCGACTTCAGGTTCAGGGTTGCCCGGGGGGAGGCTCCCGTTTCTATATAGTCTCCGAGATCCAGTGAAAATGCATTTGGGTTGCGGGTGGCACATACCAGTGAAACGATATAATCCTTTAACTTGTTATCCATGTAGATTGAATCAACAACCTTACGTGAGGCAAGGATGTCAGCAGGGTTGGTAACCGTTTCCACCGGTATCTCAGAATCTGCATGATCCTTGGAATCGAGAATAAGACGCTCTTCTTCCGCGGATGGATAGGTGATGGTCACTTTCAGCATGAACCGGTCAACCTGGGCCTCGGGCAATGGATAGGTCCCTTCCTGCTCGATTGGGTTCTGAGTGGCAAGAACCAGAAAAAGTTCGGGAAGCCGGAAGGTCTCTTCACCGATCGTCACCTGTTTCTCCTGCATTGCTTCAAGCAGTGCCGACTGAACCTTTGCCGGAGCCCGGTTGATTTCATCAGCCAGGATAAGTGACGAGAAAAGAGGCCCCTTTTTCACCTCGAAAGAGGTGTCTCGCGGGTTGTACAATTCGGTTCCGATAATATCCGCCGGCAGCATGTCCGGGGTGAACTGAATTCTTTTGAAATCGCTGTTTATCACCTGGGCCAGGGTTTTTACCGCCAGTGTCTTGGCAAGACCGGGCAGCCCTTCCAGCAGGATATGACCGCCGGTGAGCAGGCTGACCAGGAGACGTTCCACCAGGTGATCCTGGCCGATGATGCACTTTCCCAACTCCGTTTTCAATGGCATCAGCCATCCTGAACTTCCCTGAACCTGGGCAGTGATTGCCTGTACATCAACGAAGGAAGCGTCTTTATTGTTGACTGAACGAATATCCTTTTTGTCTGTATTGAACATAAATTCATCCTTGCTAAATGAGTGACGATCTTAAATTGTATCGAAGACAATTTTTTTTTCGTTGATACAATAATAGCACAGACAGGTTACCGGAACCTTTCTGAAACATTACAATAATGTAATGTTTCAGAGAAAAGAAGCATGCTTTCTCGAAACGGACAAACGTTTGTCGAGGAGATGAATTAACAGAACCCTTGAGGATGGTCGTATGGTATATTTCGTTAACGGAAAGATACTCATGAGCTGAACAGATGCAAAACAGAAGGGAACAGGAATGAAAACGGTTGATCAGGGAATAAAACGTGTGCTGGTTGAAAAAGAAGAGATTGAGCGGGTTGTAAAGCGCCTTGGAGAAGAGATTACCTCCCTGTATCAGAAACGGCAGGGCAGCGAATTGATCGTTATCGGTCTGTTACGCGGGTCGTTTGTTTTTATGGCTGATCTGATCAGGGAGATACCATTACCGCTGGTTGTTGACTTTATGACCGTTTCAAGCTATGGGGATAAAACCGTCAGTAGCGGCGATGTAAAAGTGGTCATGGATCTTTCGCAGTCGATAGAAGGAAAGGATGTCTTGATGGTAGAGGATATTGTTGATTCCGGCAATACCTTGTACAAGGTCCTGGACCTGCTGAGAAAGCGGCAGCCCCGTTCGTTAAAGGTGTGCACCTTTTTGTCAAAGCCGTCCCGGCGGACGGTTGAGGTTCCGATCGATTTTTGTGGTATAGACATTCCCGATGTGTTTGTCTGCGGGTATGGCCTTGATTTTTCACAGGAATATAGGAACATACCCTATGTCGGGGTCCTTGAAAGCGATTAGCGTCTGCTGCCACCGGGCCCGGCAATGGCCAATAGCAGCCAACCCGCAATAAAGCAGAAACCGCCGGCCGGGGTGATGTAACCGGCATCAAGATCGCTGAAAGATATCAGATAAAGGCTTCCTGAAAACAGGACAATTCCTGAAATAAAGAGAAGCCCGGCCAGGTTGAGATGCCAGGAAAATTTTCGTTTACCGCTCAGTGCCAGCGCGGTTAAAAGCAATGCCAGGCTGTGGTACATCTGATATCGGGTTCCTTTATCGATCCACAGGGCCTGGACTTCGTCAAGGACTGATGAATGGGCGCTGTATGCATCCATGATAACAGATATTCCGGCAAAAAGAGCGCCAGCGAAAAAGAAAAATCTGGACATGGGGCCTCCTTGATTGTTCGCGGTTGTTTTTCAGCATTCAGTATCAGAACAGAATGAGATGAACGTCTTATCCTGTCAATATAAATTTTACGGTTATGAGGTTTCCAGAATGCATGTTTATTGCGGAGAAGAACCACGATGTGATCGCGGGGTGTTTATAGCCGAAGGAGCTTTTGTTATCGGCCGGGTCGAAATCGGCCGGGACAGTTCTGTTTTCTACAACGCTGTTGTCAGAGGAGATGTTAATTCGATAACCATAGGGGCTGAAACCAATATTCAGGATAATTGCACCTTGCATGTGACGGTCAGGAACCCGCTTCGCATTGGAAATATGGTTACTATTGGTCATAATGCTGTTATTCACGGGTGTACCATCGGTAACAATGTGTTAATCGGTATCGGAGCGATTGTTCTCGATGGTGCCGTAATAGGCGACAACTCCATCGTTGCCGCTGGCAGTCTTGTCGCTCCGGGTAAGCAATACTCTCCACAATCAATGATTATGGGGACTCCGGCAAAACGGATACGAAGCGTAACAGATGCTGAGATTGGGCGGATCAGAGAAACATCACGGGGGTATCTGCGAACCAAGGAAGGTCATCGGACGGGGCTGCGGAAAAGAGGACCGGTCCATTGGTAAGATCAGATCAGTGCCAGGCTGAGCCACGGAACATAGGTGATAATGAGCAGGGTGACAAGCAGCAGGATCAGAAAGGGGAGAGAGGCACGGTACAGGGTTATCACCGGCTTGTTAAAACGGTAGGAAGCGAGAAAAAGGTTCAGACCGACCGGCGGTGTGCAGTAGCCGATCTGCAGGTTGGTCAGAAAGATGATTCCGAGGTGGATCGGATTGATATCGTAGCCGTTTGCTATCGGCAGGATGAGTGGTACGATCAGTACCAGTGCTGAAAAAATATCGAGAAAAGCGCCGACAATCAGCAGAAAGACATTGAGCAGGATCAGGAAGGTGTATTTGCTGTCGATATAGGTTTTGAGATAGTCAAACAACCGGGTCGGAAGTTCCTGATCGATAACATAGTTGGTTGAGGCCATTGACGCGGCAAGAATGATCAGGATGCCGCCAAAAAGCAGCATTGATTTGCCCATAATCGCGGGAAGCTGGAAAAACCTGATATCACGGTAGATGACGGTCTCAACAACAACGACATACAACGCTGTCACGGCCGCAGCTTCTCCGGGGACAAGAAATCCTCCGTAAATCCCGATCATGATAATAAAAGGAAGCGGTATCTCCCAGAGTGCATTTTGTAATGCCGGCCATGGCCGTGACCCGGCTCCGTTCTCCCTTTTTCCTGTTTTCCCGTGATACATTGCGTAGACGGTCAGCAGCAGGAGCATCAACAGGCCGGGAATAAGCCCCGCGATAAACAATTGATCAATTCTTGTTTCCGAAACAACACCGTAGAGGATAAGCGGCAGGCTTGGAGGGAAAAGCAGACCGAGACTCCCTGAAGAGGTGATGAGACCGAGAGAAAAACGCTCGGGATAGCCATCTCCGACAAGGGCTGGCAGCAGGAGCCCGCCAAGGGCGAAAATTGTTACCCCTGAAGCTCCGGTAAAAGCGGTAAAGACGGCGCAGACAAGCAGTGAGATAACGGCAAGGCCACCGGGCATCCAGCCCAGAAAAGCCCGTGATAACGCAAGTATTCTTAAGGGAGCGTTGCTTTCAGAAAGAATGGTGCCGGCAAAGATGAACAATGGCAGTGAAATCAGCAGTGGTGTTTCTCCAAGCCGTGTCATCTCGATAATTACGACAGAAGGGTCAATATCCGCAGAATGAAAGGCGATTAAGGCAAGGGCACTGATAACGAGGAACAGCGGGGTGCCGATAAGGGCGAAGATGAGAGTGGCAACTTTCATCATTTCGGGACGATGCTCCCGGCGGAAAAAAGGTCAACAAGTGTTGACAGGGTGTTCATGATCAGGTGGATACAGATCAGAGAAAAGGCGATTGGAAAAATCATGTTCCATATCCAGGTGGAAAGAGAGAACAGTCCTTTACCGCCAAACTCAATTTCGCTGAAGATAAACAGGACAGAGGCATGTACCAGAAAGGCGGCAATAATGACCGAGAAGAAATTCACGCTTATCTGGAACCATGGTTTTAACCGGTCCAAAACAAGATAGTCCAGGAAGTTCAGAGCAATATGATGCCCTTTTGATGTGGCAAGAACCGCTCCGAGCATTCCTCCCCACAACACCAGATACCGGAGCAAGGGATCGATCCAGAAAAAACCGCCACAGGAAAACCAGCGGAGCATGATCTGTAAAGAGGCAAGAGTGATGATGGCCGAAAGGATAAGGGTCAATAGCAGCAATTCCACTTTTTCAGCCGCGTTAACGATTATCCGGGTGCCTTTGCTGAATATGTTTACGGGTTTGTCCGCTTGGTCACTTTTCACGTCTGAAATCATCCAGGGCTGTTTGTAATCTGTTATGGGATGCTTCCGAGAAAGAAAGCCCTTTCAGATTTCTGATTACGGTATCCCGTTGATATTCAAGGGTTTTGATCTCCGTCTCCGTTATCGGAACAAAGGTGACACCTTGTGAGATCAATACCTCTCTTGACTGACGATTGGATTGTCTTGTCTTCTGGATCAGGTCCGGGAAGTATTTTTCAGCTGCTTTTCTGATAATATTCTGCTGCTCTTCTGATAGTCCGGCAAAGGCCTTTCCGTTGATAACGAAGGCTCCGTAAGCATAACCATACGGCTGGTCGGTGACAAAGGGCGCCTTGGTATACCATTGCAGGACAATAGCTCCGTATAAGGAGTTGAACACCGTATTGATAAGACCGGACTGCAGTGAAGACAAAACATCTGGAATGGTCAGGGTGATCGGGCTGATGTCAAGGGACTGCAGAAAGGAGGTTGAAAGAGGGTCATTGGCCGGCGACCAGGCTTTGGCCAATTGCAGATCTTCTATCGAGCTGCGTGGTTTATTGGAAAAGGTATAAACAAACCCAACCTCGGTAAAGGCGATAAACTGGAGCCCTTTGGCTCTGAAGGCATGATCAAAGAAAGGAAGCATTACTTTCTTGACGTGATCAACCTCGTCATATGATCTGAAGACAAAAGGAATTGCCATTACTCTGAAATCAGGAACAATATCGGCAATACCGGTCATTGTAAAACCGCCTCCGTGAAGTTGGCCGACACGCATTTTCCGATACATGGTTTTGTCATCTCCCATCACCCCGCCAGGATAGATACGGAACCGGACATCTCCTCCCGTTTTTTCCGTGACCTCATCGGCAAACTGCCTGAAAGACTGGACCCAGACGGATCCTTCCGGTGCCAGGCTGGCTATCTTGAAAAGGTGGTGTGGTTTCGCCTTTATTTCCTGGCAGGAAAAGAAAAAAAACAGAGAGGGGAAAAGAAGCAGAGAAATGATTCGAATCATCAATGAGTCCTCCGGCAATGTGGGGAAACTTCTGACTATAACTCATGCTATCCTGTTCGCGATTTTTTTACCAGTACTATGTCGGCAAGAGAACAGCAGATCTCAGACGTTACAACCTGTTTCTTTGCAAAGATCAGATGAAATTAATCGAAAAAGCCCTCATCAAGCAGGGCCCGGGCTTTTCGTTTTGCTATCTGGTTGACCAATGTGTTTTCAGGGTCTTGTTTCAGGGGATAGTCCAGAACTTCTTTGAGAAGAGCGTCGTGGAGGTCCTGATTGAAAGTCATCCGACAAAAGGTCTCGGCAAAGGTTGTCTGCACCGGAAGAAACGAACGATTGGAAATTTCAAGTGCCCGTTCAAAATGTTTTTTGCTCCGTTCAAAATCCCCGCCAAGCATTTCCGGCCTGGATCCGTACAACGCACCAAAAAAGAGGTGAGGACTACCGTTTTCTATTGTTTCATCAATTTCAAGGACTTTTGCCATCAATTGTTCAATGATAACCAGGTCTGCCATTGCTGCAGGTGAACCATCCTGATACTGAACCCAGCTCAGCCAGCCATAAGTTCCCCAGAAGAGAAAACGGAGATCTTTTATATCCAAATGATTGAAAAACCGCTGCCTCTCGGGACCGTCAATTTCAGATAACGGTACAATGGAATCAAGCAGCCGTTTGCCATATTCCCTGGCCTTCATACTTAAGGCAGCAAGTCGTGATTTTGGCTGGTTACATGAACTGAGTGCAGCCAACGAGCCACAATACGCCTGTGTCCCGATCAACAGAAGTCCCTTGTTTTCAGGTTCTGAAGCAATAAGGGAATCGATCATCAAAAGATGGGAAGCGGCCCCTTCACAAACCAGTTCAACATCCTGTTGTATCTGCAGATTGTTGACGGCCGGAGCGATGACAGCGTTCGTTATCATTGAGGTACAGGATGACAACAGAATAAAGAGCAGAAGAAGAGGTAACAACCGGTAAGCTGCGATGCGGGAAAGAAACGGGTATATTTTTCGCATGATGAATGAAAATGTAATTGGTTTGTTTCCAGTATTTCCTTTTTCTTTCCAGGTCGGCCCACTGTTTTTGGTTGAGGAACCGGGCCTGTCAACTTTTAAAAACGAGAGTAAGAATTCCTGTAACCGTCAGCATTATGATAAACGTCTCAAGTTTACCTCTCAACCAGGTTTTTACATATGGCCTGAACTGGCTTGCTACAATCAGGATCAAGCAAAAAAACAAACAATAAGATAAGATAACATCTGGATACCAGATTGAGAAGCTCAGAGAATAGACAACCTGTCCGCTTATTGCCAGAGCCCAGAGAGCGGCGCCCTTTGAGCAATTATTTGTTTTATAGTATAAAAAATCAAACCATAGCAACAAACTGCCTAAACAGAGCAATCCGCCCCAAATTCCATATTCCAATATGAGCAGGAAAATAATATTGTGGGGATGTCCTCCCGGAAACTCGCTCCAGCCGGGTACTGCCCTGTCGGGAACGGGAATATTCAATGTGCTTCCAAATCCGTACCCGATAATTGATCCCTCTCTTATCAGTTTTGCACAGAAATCATAAAGGTACAATCTTACTCCAATAGCCCAGTTATCGTACAAAAGTGATGATGTATCTTCAGGTCGCAGGGATCCAATCGAGATCCAGATGATCGGAACCAGTAAAACGATCATGAAAATTGTCAGATAAAGAGCATATCTGTAACGTCTCACCTTTATATGGGCACATGCAAAAATAATCGTACTTAATACAAAGCCAAGCTGGGCAGATTCGGAAGTTGATGAAAAAAGTGCTATCCCTCCAACAATATAACAAAGTATTGCAATAGTTATTTGTTTCTTGCTTTTTTTCCATAAAAAACTAATTGATGACCAAATAGAAAAGAGTAACCAGAAAGAAGAATATTTATCATTGTTGTCAGCATTAATTATATTCCAAAAAGTTATATTTTGATAAACTGTTTTGTTAACAAAACCATATTCGTTTAAAATAATTGATATTGAAAGCCAAAAGCATCCGATTATGATAACCCATTTCAGTATCTTAATTTCTCTGTTATTAATAATTCCAATACTGAATACAATTATACTTGCAATAGAAATTCGGTAAAATGATTTTAAAAACCAATTATAATCAGGAAAAGAAGAAGGAGGGAACCATAATGAAAAAATGGCTAATAAGCCATAACTCCATAATACAAGAAAACAAACTGGTTTTATGGAGAAAGCGCAGGTTGTAAAAAGTCTGGGTAATGTCAGCAATAAGAGAAAGAACAGAACTGAATCCGCAAAATGCCCATTGTAAGCATTCAGAAAAACATAGATTGGATAGAAAACAAAAAATATATAAAGACTGATTTCTGCAATTATGCTTTTTCGGGGAGCTGTTTTTGAGACATCGCTGTATCCATTCGTCCATAAATCAGTACGTTGCATCAGTCATTGCTCCCCATACTGCTCGATTTTTCATTTGTAAAATGGTTGTCATCTTCAATACGCTGATTGTCAACGATATGTTTGATTGAGAACAATAATGAAATTTTGTCTCCGTTATGCAGAAACGATCTTATTTCTTCCAATTCTCCTTCCAGCCATTTCCAGTCAACGTTCCTTGACGCAGCGAGGTGCAACTTGGGGTGGATGGTATCTTTCAGCTTTTCATTTGAATAAAACAGTTCCTCATAGAGCTTTTCACCAGGTCGTAAACCGATATAGGTAATATCTATATCAACATAGGGTTCATATCCGGATAAACGAATGATCTGTTCTGCTAATTCACGAATGAGTACAGATTCTCCCATATCAAGCACGAAAATTTCACCACCACACCCCATTGCGCCAGCTTGAATGATTAACCCTGTCGCTTCAGGTATCGTCATAAAATATCGTTTTACATCTTTTGATGTAACGGTTACCGGCCCACCTTCACGAATCTGTCTTTCGAATAATGGAACAACAGACCCTGCTGATCCCAGAACGTTACCAAAACGTGTTGTGATAAAAGCTGTCGGGGAACGCTTATTGAGGTTTTGACAATATATTTCTGCAATTCGCTTCGTATACCCCATGATATTTGAAGGATTAACGGCCTTGTCTGTGGAAACCAGGACAAATTTTTTCACATTGTATCGGTCAGCAGTATTGGCAACACATATCGTACCAAAAACATTATTACAGATACCTTCGATTGGGTTGGCTTCCACCAGGGGGACATGCTTGTATGCCGCTGCATGAAATATGACATCTGGTCTGTATGTTGCCACCAGCCAATCCACTCTCGACTCATTTTTTACGTCTCCCAGGACTGCCTTGACAGCAACGGTTGGAAATTTTTCTTTTAACTCTATTTCAATATTGTAGATATTGTATTCACTGTTCTCAAAAATAATCAGTGTCTCAGGGGCTTGAGAGGCTATCTGTCTGCACAGTTCAGAACCGATAGAGCCACCGCCGCCGGTAACAAGGATATTCTTTCCCTTTAAGTATCCTGAAATTGCATCTGAATCCAGTTTGACCGCTTTCCGACCCAACAGGTCGTTCACGGTAATTGGTCTTACCTGATCAATGTTAACTTTTCCGTTTGCCAGCTCTATCGAACTTGGTATCGTTCTGCATCCGGAATCTGCATTAACTGATTGTTTTACGACCGATCTGATGACTTTCCTCTCTACATTGGCGATAGCAATCAATACCAATTCGATATGGAGTAAGTCGACGAGTTCCTTAATGTCCTGTAGGCTGCCGACAACTCGAACTCCATGTATTTCACGTCCCTGCTTTGCCTGGTCATCATCAACAAGGGCAACGGGTAAATAATCATGCCTGTGTACCAGATCTCTTAACAATAATTCACCGGCAGAACCCGCACCGACAATAAGTGTACGTTTTCCCGTTTTTTCTCTAAGCTGAAGTTTGTTTTCTTTTATCCATCGATAGATTATTCGTGGTGCGATAAGTCCTATCATCAGGAAAACCGGATACAACACCAAAACAGTTCTCGGAACCCTGTAAAGCGTCATGCCAATTGCAATAATTGAGACAATGATGATGGAGCCGAGTCCGACGGCCTTTAAAACTCTGACAAGATCCTGCAGAGAAGCATAACGCCAGAGCCCCCGGTACAACCCAAAATACCAGAATGATACCCCCTGAACCGGTATTGCAACAATAATCATTCTCAACATTGAAGGGATGTAAATTTCTGGAATAAATGAAAAATTAAACCTGACCCAGTAGCAAAACACAATGATAACAGGTATCCAGCACAAATCATGAAACAGTGCTGACCAGCGGCTGAAGAACAGTTTTCTGATCACTTTTTTAAACATGTTACTCTCTGGTTTCACCTTTCTGTTTTCAACCCCTTGCAATAGTTTAAAGACGGTCGTTTTATGGTGTTAACGGTGACAACAATCATGGATAAGAGCACCAATGCGTTCGTAATCACTTTCAGGGTAGAGGGTCCCTGATGGCAAGCAGAGTCCGTTCTGGTACAACTGGGAAGAAACCTTCCCTCCAAATATTTCAAAACCTTGAAACACAGGTTGAAGATGCATCGGTTTCCAGAGAGGTCTGCTTTCGATATTTTCGCTTTCCAGCCGTTCCATTATATCGAGATTGGTACAGCCGCATTTTTCTGGATCGACGATGATGCAGGTCAGCCATCTCGTTGAAACATGTCCTTTTGGTTCGGGCATAAAGGAAATACCGGGAAGATCGCCAAGCATTTTTTTATAATTGTTGAAAATTTCACGTTTCCTCCTGATTCTTTCGTCCAGCACTTCAAGCTGGCCTAACCCGATAGCAGCAGAAACATTGCTTAATCGATAATTATATCCAATTTCCTTATGTTCGTAGTGGGCAACAGCTTCCTTCGCCTGGGTTGCCCAAAAACGGATTTTTTCGGCCATTTGTTCATCTTCGGTAACAAGCATGCCTCCACCGGAAGTCGTAATTATCTTGTTTCCATTAAATGAAAAAACACCACTTTGACCAAAGGTACCGGTTTGTCTGCCTTTGTAGGTTGCGCCAAGGGATTCCGCAGCGTCTTCTATCAGGAACACCCCGTATTCATTGCAGATTTCTAAAATTGTATCCAGTGCGGCACTTTGTCCATATAAGTGAACGGCTATCAAAGCCTTTGGGAGCTGATTTTTTTCTGCCTTGATCCGGAAAGCCCTGCGAATCAGTTCCGGATCGAGATTCCAGGTCGCATGTTCGCTATCTATAAAAACAGGTTTGGCACCCAGATAGGTAACAGGTGAAACTGAAGCAATAAAGGTAAATGCGGAGCACATTACTTCGTCGCCAGGGTTTACACCAGCATACCTTAAGGCCAGGTGTAGCGCTGCAGTACCAGAACTCAATGCGACCGCATAGCTGCTTCCCACTTTCTCGGCAAACTTTTTTTCAAAAGATGTCAGTTGAGGTCCAACCGGTGCTATCCAGTTCGTGTTGAAAACCTCTTTGACATACGTTTCTTCTTTTCCTCCCATATGAGGAGGAGACAGGTACATTCGATTCTTCACGCGTTACCTTTTCGTTTAAAAGAGAGTTCCGATCTTATCATTCCTGAACTACTTATGCTGCATTTCCTTCAATTCAGAGATATCAATGGTTACAGCGTATTTCCTTCCATCTTTGATAAAATAGGCTGCTTCAGATCTGTCATTTGTGGTTAATGCACGAAGCCTGTCAAGCAGAGAGCCGATATCTGTTTTCTGTTGAGTATCCAGAAATCTTATTTCGTCACTGAACAGATCTGTGGCGCTATGCTTTGTTCCCGCATTTTTAATCTGTGCTGTCCGTTTATAGCTTGCATCCATTAATGATGGCCATGCTTCCTTAATTATCTGTAATTCTGTTTGCAGAACTTTCTGATACAATGAATCGGCAGTATCTGTTTCTTCTATCTCGACCTGGCGCTGAAAAATAATATCTCCAGTATCAATTTCCTCGTCCATGAAATGAAGGGTCGCTCCGATAGGGGTTTTATCCAGAATCGCCCAACTGGGAGTATGCCAGCCTCGATTAAAGGGCAGATAGGCAGGGTGCAGATTTACAACCCCTCTTCTGGGTATACGGAGAACTTCTCCAGGGATTATATAAGGAAAGTGTATACCCAGAATGTAATCCGGTTTTACGGTGTTGAGAAAGGCTAAACCTTTTTCTGTTTTAAACTCGTTTCCTCTAAAAATCTGATTTTCCCGTAGATAACTGCATTTTTCTATGAGAATTTCACTATGGGAAGCCTTGTTCCCTTTTGTAACATAAAGGCCGGAAACGGCCATTTTCTGTGTGTGAATAAAATCAAGAACATCTACTGCAATCTGCCGATCACCGGCAAAAACAACAGAGCTAGTTTCTTTCATTTTTTTTCCTGTCTTCACCACGGTCATTTCCTTCGAAATATTTCACGGTAGCTTCGCCGCTTTGGTTTACCCCCTGTCTTTTGAGCACCTTAAAGATTGTCATAAGAATAATTTTCAGATCAAGGAGCATTGAGTGATTATCAACATACCACACATCCAGCTCAAAACGCTTCTGCCAGCTTAACTCATTTCTTCCGTTCACCTGGGACCACCCGGTAATACCCGGGCGTACCTCATGCCTTCTTTTCTGCTTTTCATTGTAGAGCGGCAGGTATTGCATCAAGAGTGGTCGCGGCCCAACGATACTCATATCTCCTCTGATAACATTCCATATTTCAGGCAATTCATCCAGGCTCGAATTACGCAGGAAACGGCCAAATCCTGTCAATCGCTCTCTGTCAGGGAGTAATATGCCGTTAACATCGTAAGCGTTTTTCATTGTTCTGAACTTGATCAGGTTGAATGGTTTTTCCTTATATCCTGGTCTTTCCTGAATAAAAAAGACGGGAGTACCAAGAAATGTATAAACGAAAACAGCAATAATTGAAAAGACAGGTAGTCCACAGACAAGAATGAGAACAGAGAGGGTCAGGTCGAAATATCTCTTTCCCCGGTAACGCATGGTTTACATCCCCATAGCTGTAATGATTGAGCGGCTGACAATTTCAACATCATATTTTTCCTGTGCGATTTTTCTGCTTTCTCTTCCCATTCTGACTGCTAGCTCTCGATTCTTAATAAATTTTTCCATGGCATATGCAAGAGGTGCCACTTCTCCTTTTTCAACGAGAAACCCATTGATACCATGTGCGACCGTTTCACGACAACCAGGAACATCTGTTGTTATAATTGCCCTGCCGACTGACATGGCCTCGAGAACTGTTCGCGGAGTGCCTTCCCGGTATGAAGGAAGGACATACGTGGTACATTTTCTGATCACTGGTCTCACATCTTCAAGCTTACCAAGATAGTTTACCACCCCCTCTTCAATCCACGAAGACAGCTCTTCCTGCTTTATTGCTGAAGGGTTGGAGTCGATCCAGCCGACAAGGCTGAATTCTGTCTCAGGGTACTTTCGTTTGATGATTCTCGCAGCTTCGACATATTCATAAATACCTTTGTTTTTTAATAACCGTGCAATGAGCAGAAAGGACGTACCGGAAGCGGGAGGTGCGTAGCTGTAGTGGTTCAAGTCAACTCCCGAGCCGTTAACGACAACGTTTCTCCGATTTTCTGTCAGATGCAATTCTTGAAACAGGTTTCTGTCGTCAGGATTCTGAAAAATAACCGTTTTATTACTCTTGAGGGCCAGCTTATAGAGAAACGTGACAACAGCAAACAATAGAGACCTTTTTCCGGCTTTTTCTGAAAACATATATCCCAGTCCTGTAATAATTGAAGAACTGGAAACGCCAGGTATCAAAGCTGCTGCCAGAGAACCGAAAATCACCGGCTTTATCGTATACGTCAGTAAAAATCGGGGCCGTTCTTTTAGTAATAGTATCAACACAGAAAAAAACAGGATACAATCTTTTATCGGGTTTTTCCCTGTTCTGTCTACCGGAAGGCTTTTATAAAATACTCCGATATCCTTCAGAGATTGGACCACCTCTGCAGAAGCCTCCGGTGCGCAGGCAGTAACCTGATACCCTCGTTGGACCATTGAGCGTAACAAGTTACCTCTGAAATTAAGCAGCGACGGTGCAAAACTACCGATCACCACTACGTTTTTTCTGTGAGAAAAGCGATCTTTTGTCATGCTGGACGCAATACAATATGATTCATAATGTGTTGATTTTTTATGCTCTGTAAGTCTATATACAGGTAATTAAACTGATTTGTATGAAATGAATCTGCAAATATAAGAAACATGCCTGATTTTGCCACTGTTATCGTATCCGCTCTGAGCGCGATCTGTTTTTATCTGTTTTTGCCCGGAATTCTTATAAATTTATGGCTTTGCAGAGGCAGGATCTTTGCCTTTTCAGAAGCCTTTTTCTGGGGCTGGCTTTTTCTGGTCAGTTCTGTCTGTGTCTTGATCCCTTTTGCGTCTTCAACAAAAATTCTGGCGTCCCTTGTATCGATCATTATTTTACTCTTCGCAGTCTGCTGTTTCATCGTCTGGTTGAGACAGGCTGTTCTGGGCGAGATGTTTAAACGATTTTACTATTCAATACGGGCGATCTCATCTTCTCATGTTGCCCTTTTTATCATCACCTTACTTCTTTTTACTTCATTTGTAAGCACACACAATCTTGGTTTCGATGACACCTTTCATCTGAGTTACTTGTTGCAATCGGTACATAACACTCCTTTTCACACATTTATTCCGTTAAGTAAATATCTTGCTGTTCAATTGGCCAACTATCCTTTTTTTGGCGCAGTTCTTGGAATTATTGCCAGTGGGACCGATGGAAGTGTTATCTTTGTCTACTATACGACAGGTTTCTTCGTACTCTTCTTTTTTATTGTAACATGTTATAATAGTATTGAATCTCGTTGTAGCAATCGATTTCAATCTTTTTCTATTATTTCTCTGATTTTCTTTTTTCTTATTTTTATTGGTTGGGATAATTATTTCAATTTCTGTATTTATCCGCTTCAACAAGCTAAATTGCTTTTTTTAACAGGTCTATCTTTTATATTATTATACTTTTTTCTTGACAGTAGCTTTACGAGTCAACTATTTCTTGGTTTTTCTTTGTGTACAGCAGCAGTTCTTCATCATGCTAACCTGATAATATTGTATGTACTTCTTGTCATATTGGTCTTTTTTGTAATCATCGTTACAAGAAGGTATCCTCGAAGAATCTGGTTACTTCTTGCAGTACCAATACTCTCATTGTCTGCCGGATTGTATCCTGGTAAGGGCTTTGTACGTTTTGACTATCAACCGCTTTCCAGGATATCGAAGACGCAGGAAAAGGTGGATAAACCGGTTGCGATACCACGGAATTTCCAAGCCAAGACACATACTCAAAAGAATACCGAAGAAAAGAAGCTTGAAAAAGAAGATGTCGGCACCAAAATAAAAAAAATTATCAAATATTTTCATAAGCTTAGATTGAGGCTCAAGAGAGTTCTCACATTGGAAATGCTCTTTATCCCGATTATCATACTGACAAGCCCTTTGCTTTTTCAGACAACGGTTCTTAACTACGTGTCATTATTGTTTTCTTCAATTGCTGTTTTTTATTTATGTGTAACGACAATTCCCCGGCAAGCACTGATCTCTCTCTATTATTCAAGTCCATTCTGGATGGTATACGATATCTATTCTTCCAGGAATGTTTTTATTTCGCAGCACAGATACCTTTCTGACCCCTATACCGCTTTATATCTGAAACTGACTTTGAATCTTGAAAGTTGTGCACTGGATCCGGTTTCTGAAGTTTTATTCTTTTCACCTCTTTTCAAACCGGGGACGGAAAAGCTGGCTGCTTCTCTGAAAAAGTTCTCTCCATCGGATAAAACTGTTCTCAATTTAAGATACTGGGGCCTTTCTTCTCTTAGCCGAGTACCACAAAAGGTTGGAAGGTATTCATCATCTGGGGCACAGCTCAATATCAAGGGAGACAGGCAGGATCTCTTTAACAGCGTAGGTTTCTTTTCAGAAATGAAATCTTTGATCAGGCAACGGATCAAAGGTGGCCTCTTTATCAGCGAGATACCGGTTAGGTCTGAAACAGATTCCGTTTGCGATATTTCGAAATATCTTGTTGATGAAAGGAGTGACTTCAGTTTTTATAATGATGCAGCAGTCGTGAGAATCAGGGATTTGCAGCCTGAAGCAGAACAACGCCTAACCGTTAGATTTCATGGTGACTGGTTGAGATATTTTCCTCTTCCTTCAAAAACGGTTATTCCCGAGCCTGCTTTACTTTCGGGAAATCATGTTTCGCGGAAGTGGGATCCCGGGCTTTCAGGTAAAAGCACATACGGTGTATCAAGTAAGGAACCTGTTAAAGAGTCATTTCTGCTTTTCAGGATAAGCGGTCAAGGTTTTATAAGTGGTCTTGGGTTTATTAAGTCTGTGGCGCTGGAATCGGCGGTTTCCACTGAATGATTTTACAAGTTCTTTTTTTTATCAACTATGACGATATGTAAAGAGAAAAGAGATGTTTCCATTGCCGTGTTGATCCCCTGTTTCAACGAAGCTTCTACCATTGGTTTGGTGATTCAGGACTTTAAAACCGAGCTTCCGGAAGCAAGTATCTATGTCTTTGACAACAACTCAACTGATGATACAGCAAGAATTTCTGCAGATTATGGAGCGATTGTTTTTGAAGAGAAAAAACAGGGAAAAGGGAATGTTGTTCGCTCGATGTTCATGATGGTAGATGCGGATATCTACCTGTTGATAGATGGTGATGCAACCTATTCGGCGAAGTCGGCAAGAAAACTGATTGAGCCGATTATTGAACAGGAAGCGGACATGGTTGTAGGAAACAGGATGGCTCAGGGAATATATCATTCTGAAAACAAAAGGCCTTTCCACAGTATGGGTAATCGTTTGGTATGTTGGCTGGTGAATACCATTTTCAAGGCTGAGCTTAACGATATAATGAGTGGATACCGTGTCTTCAGCAGATTATTTGTAAAAACCGTTCCGTTGTTAAGTTCTGGATTTGAAATTGAAACAGAAATTACATTGCATGCCCTAGATAAAAGATTGAGGATCAAGGAAGTTGATATCGCGTATCAAGATCGTCCCGAGAATAGTCACTCAAAGTTACATACATATTCAGATGGTTTCCGTATTTTAAAAACTATTTTCTTTGTTTTTAAAAACTATCGGCCTCTTTTATTCTTTTCGCTGATCTCTCTTTTACTTGCCTGTTCCGGTTTTATTATCGGGCTGCCCACCATCGTTGAATATATTCACTACCAGTATGTTTACAAGGTTCCTTCAGCGATACTTGCAGCCTCATTAGAAATACTTGCGGCGCTCTCCTTTTGTTGCGGCCTGATTCTTGACACCGTCACCAGACAGCATAAAGAACTCTTTGAGATTCAATACAAAAACAAACAATAGTATAGAGCTGGCCGTGTTTTTGAAGAATCGTTTTTACCTGTTTTTGTTTTTTTTCTGTCTCTCGTTCATGGTACGGGGCTTATGGGTCCTTTTTTTCAATCAAGAGATTCTGTGGCCTGATGAAAAACGGTTTTGGGCAGAAGCAGCCAATCTGATTGGCGAAGGCAGTTTCAGGTGGCGGGATACCTTTGCCCATGATATGCCGCTTACCGCACTTTTCATCGCCCTGCCGGCTCATTTTGGAGGGTTGATTGCGGTAAAGGTGAGCCTGATTCTTTTGTCTTCATTTACCGTACTCGTTATTATGTATCTTGCCAGTCTGCTTGAACCAGGAACCCGAACCATGTTTCTGGCAGGGCTTATTTCAGCATTTTATCCACACTTCGTCTATTATTCTGGGCTTGTATTGTCGGAATCCGTTTTTCTTTTTTTTCTCACGCTATTATTTGCCGTTTTACTGAAAAAAAATGAGAAAAAAGCATGTTCCTTTACGGCGGGATTTCTTGCAGGATTCTGTCATTTGACCAGACCGACACTCTTATACTTTCTGCCAGTCTTCATATGCTATCATATGTTTTTTCATGAAGGCAAGAAATTGGTGAGAGCATTGTTGTTCATACTTGCCTTCTGTATGGTTATATCCCCGTGGATAATAAGAAACTACCAACATTTCGGAACAATAGTGATAACCACAAGCGGGTCCGGTCAGGTTCTCTGGGAAGGCAATAATCCCTGTAATAAAACGGGAGGCGTCGCTGAACACGATTGGAATTATAATGACGGGTTGCCAGAAAACCTGGGAGAACTCGAAATTGATAGGTGGAAAAAGAAACAGGCAATTGATTTTATTACATCCAGTCCATCAACGTTTATTGATCTGGCCTTTAAAAAAATAGTCAGATTCTGGCATTTCTGGCCAAACGATCCGCAGTTTCAGACCTGGAAATATATAGCAGTATCCCTGGCCTCTTTTGTCCCTGTATTGTTTTTTGCGTTGATCAGCATTGTTACGTTAAAAAAACAATGGCGCAAAACCTCCCTGATCTGGCTTTTTGTTCTTTATTATACGATGCTTCATATGATGACCATTGGATCAATAAGATACCGGCTTCCCCTTGAACCGCTGCTGATTGCTCTTGCGGCTGCATCACTATCGGTAATCATCGGCAGAATCAGGAACGTCTTCAGGAAAGGGACCTTTTTTCGGATCATTTGATAACTTTTGTATTCCACTCTTCAAGCCAGGCCTGAAACGTAATTACGTTCCATAGGAAATATTGCCAGTTTCTCTTTTCTTTTATATGCTCATTCCATTTGCGACTGATTTCTTCAGGTTCAAGATAACCTTGTTTTTTTATTTTTTCAGGAGCAAGCAATGCTTGTGCCCATTCCCTTAACGGTCCTTTCAACCAGTCACTGATTGGTATGCCAAAACCCATTTTGGGCCGGTCAATCATTGTTTGGGGAACGTATTGGTACAGGAGCTTTTTGAGCACATATTTCCCTGTTCCCTGGTTGATTTTGATTTTTTGGGGAAAGGTCCATGCAAGTTCAATCACTCTGTGATCAAGGAACGGCATCCTGGTTTCAAGGCTTACAGCCATTGCCGCACGGTCATTCTTGACAAGAATATCATCAGGAAGGTAGGTTATCATATCGAGGTACATCATTTCTTCCACATAGCCCTGTAAATCGGTAGCAGCAGTAACAGCATTCCAGGGTTCCCGCCTGTTGCCTCCCAAGACTATTTCATCGGGATTATGGCAAATTGAAATCAGTCTTCTATACATTTCCTCTGGCGAATTAACCCCGATAACGCCTGCCAGCTTGTGGATTTTATCTCCAGCTCTTCCGGCACGGAGTTCTTCCGGAGCTCTGTTTCCGGCAATGGTAACCGCTTTATCCCAAAGCCTTGGTGGAATAGCTGTCAAGCACATCGGCAAGACCTTTTTCCTCAGGGATGACGGCACTCTCTTCAATATATTCCATAATTTCTGGCCCCAGAAGTATCGGTTATATCCGGAAAAAAGCTCATCCCCCCCATCGCCGGAAAGACTTACCGTGACATGCTGCCTGGTCATTTCCGAGACCAGGTATGTTGGAAGTTGAGATGAATCTGCAAACGGCTCATCGTATATCTCTGGTAATCGGGGAATGAGGTCCAATACGTTGTTGGGTTCGATATAGAGTTCGGTATGACAGGTACCCAGATGTCTAGCTATTTTTTTGGCATATACGGCTTCATTGTAGTCCTTTTCGTTGAACCCTATGGTAAAGGTGTGAACCGGTATTGAACTGAGTTCCTGCATCAAGGCAACAACGGTACTTGAATCGACTCCTCCAGATAAAAACGCTCCCAACGGGACATCTGCGAACATCTGTAAAGAAATGGTTTCAAGGAGCTGTTTTTTGAGCATTGTGACAGCATTTTCGAGTGTAATACTCTGGTTACGTTTGCTTTTTTTTACAACTTCATGGGGATTCCAGTAGTACGCTGGACAATGAGCATGAGCAGATTCTTTTGCTTTTGCATAGGGAGAGAATGTTTCCGGGCGATTGGGACTTTTCAGTGTGAAAAAAGAACCGGGTGGAAGCTTGAACAGATTTTTGAAGATCGTTCGGGGAGCAGGTACATAACAATACTGCATAAACAGAGATAATGCGGATCGGTCAATTTCTTGCCGGAATCCGGGATAGGAAAAAACAGTTTTTAATTCAGATCCAAATAGAAAGATATCGTCAAACCAGCCATAATAAAGCGGTTTTTCACCGAGACGATCCCGAGCGATAGTCAGAGTCCTTTCTTTCTTATCCCATAAAGCAAAGGCAAACATCCCGACACAAAGGCTTATGGCCTCGGAAATCCCCCAATGTTCAATCGCAGCAAGGAGTACCTCCGTATCAGATGAACCGGAAAAGGTGAAACCCTGTTTGCCCAGAACAGTCCCTATTTTCTTGAAATTGTATATTTCACCGTTAAAAACAATGATATATCGGCCGGAAATGGACTCCATTGGTTGGTGTCCGGATGCGGTCAGGTCGACAATAGAAAGCCGTTGGTGACTCAGGCCGATTCCAGCCGATAAATCAAACCATATTCCACGGTCATCAGGTCCCCGATGGCAGATACTTTTTCCCATTGAACGAAGAATCTCATCCAGCCCGTCAGGAGGTAATTGATGTGTGAAGATACCTGCTATGCCGCACATGTTACGTTGTTCCCTTTTTCTAACAAGTAGTTTCCTTTATGATTTCAGTATATAATTCTTCATATTTCCTTGAAACGGAAGCAAGGGAAAAGTTCTCTCTGATACGTTTCTGACCATGCAGGCCCATTGCAATTCGATCAGTTTCGGGTAACTCCAGCACCTTTAGGACAGCATCAGCCAGCATTTCAGGGTCTTCGGGTGGTACGACCGATCCCGTATCTCCAACCAGGTAGGATGAATCTCCGACGTCTGTGACCACACACGGAATACCTGTGGCCATGCCTTCACCGACCACATTGGGAAAACCTTCTCCAAGTGAAGAGGAGACCAGTACCGTTAATAAGGTCATGATGAGAGGGATATCATGACGCTCGCCAAGCAACAGGGCATTTTCCCTTACTCCATTCGTTTTGAGCCACCCGCATAATAGTTCGTTGTCAGGTGAAATACCGGTACCGCACATGAGTACCTGTATTTCATTGTTATATTTCCCGATGATTATGCTGCAGGCCTTAATGAAATTCCGATAATCTTTCTGGGGGTCAAAACGACCGATTATGCCAACTACCGTATCCTTTTCCTTTAGTCCAAGTTCTTTTCTAAGTCGTTCTGTTTCTCCTCTCTTTTTTGATGAAAATTGCTCTAAATCAAAACCGTTAGGAATAACCGTCATCTTTTTATCATCATACCCCTGGTCAATGTGAGCCCTCTTTGCGGCATGTGAGCCGCATACTATCCGATAGGGCCAGTGTCTGGATCTTCCCGCCAAAAAGGTGATAAGGGCACGCGTTGTTTTTTTTGTATGACTGTCTGCCAGATTTGACTGGCGAAGATTCCAGACAACAGGAATTCGATATATCAATCCTATAATCGAACCAATAAAGTCCCCGTGATACATCCAGCTTTGAACAATACGGGGCTGAAATTTTCTGATAAACGTTACTAATTGAAACAATCTGAACGGGAGAGTGACGACCCTGGTCAAATCAAGGCAGAATACCGGAATCCCTTGTGCTTTTAACTGATTATAGATTGTGCTGCCCGGCATCCCCTTCAGGGATATGACACAATGAGAGAAACAGGGCTTATTCAATCCTGATATCAGCTTCAGCAGCATCATCTCGGCACCGCCGACACCTAAACCGGTTATAACATGCATAATTTTAATCATATAAGAGATTTGTATATACGTGTTGTTTCTTCGGTCAAGGTATCAACAGAAAAGGTTTCTACAACCCTTTTCCTGATTTTATTATGATCGATTTTTCCCTTACGATACAGAGAGATCATGTCCATCAATCCCTGAGCGAGCTCATCAGCGTTTCCCGGTGATACGATGATTCCTGTGGAACCAATTACTTCACCGGCATCGCCGACATTGGTTGCAACACAGGGAATTCCGCATGCCATTGCTTCGCCGATGGCATTTGAAAAACCCTCTCCATAACGTGATGAAGAACAGAGAATATCCAGGGCATTATATACCGTGGACATATCTGAAATGTGTCCGGCAAGGACAACCGAATCTTCAATTCCCAAGGCTTGTATCTGCTCTTCCAGAAATGATCGATACGGGTTTGTTCCAGACCCAACACAGATAAAAAACACTCCTGAGCAGTAATTTTGCACCTTTTTTATTGCCTTGAAAAAATTCAAATGATCTTTCATCGGATCCAGTCGGGCAACCATTCCAACAAGAATATCATCAGGACCTATCGTAAATGTTTCTCTGAAGCGGTTATCAGTGTCACCTTCTGTTGGTGAATAGACCGATGTATTGATTCCATTATGGATCACAGACATTTTTGATTCAGGGAAACCTCTTTTTATACAGACGTGATAACCGGCATGAGAGTTTACAATAATATGATCTGCAAAACGGGACAGAAGGGCTTCAGCATACAACGCTGTTTTTGAAACGAGTCCATACTTTCCCGAGATCATGTTGGATGCGCGTATTCCCCAGACAACAGGACACCCGAGAAACGGTTTCAAGAAAATGGACACGAGGTTTGTCTCCGGCATATATGAATTAACCAGAGCAGGTTTGAAACGGGTCGCCTTCCTTAAAAGATGAAAAAAGAACCCTGCAAGATGCCACCTTCCTTTCTTTTCAAGATCGATCAACATTACATTTTCAAGTAACGGCTCAAGGCTTCCACCGGAATAATAGACGGCAATGGCAACTTTATTACCTTGTGACGCCAGGCGATTGGCTAATGTAAGCATCTGCCTTTCTGCTCCGCCTGCTTCCAGGGAACGTATCATGAACAAAATGTTCATCTTCGGTTCAGTCCGCTCCCTTTTTGCTGGCAGCGTTTATCAGATGTTCAGCTCGTTTGCGCCAGGTATAGTTTTGTTTGAAATCTTCATAAGCCCGGGCGGCTAACTTCTCTCTTTTTGCGGTATCATGAACAAGCTCTTCAATGGCTTCTTGCCATTTTTCGACATTGTCCGGCGGTACGAAAAGGGCATTGTTTTCATGTAAAACTTCTCTTAAGACCGGTAGGTCAGAAACGACCATGGCCTTCTTTGTTGCCATATATTCGAATATTTTCAGGGGAGACATAAAGCTGCTGGTATTGCCGCTGTTTCCAAATACTGCAACCCTGTTGCCATAGGGTGCAAGAAGAATATCGCAGCAGTTTCGGTATGTGTGTATTTCCCCGGGGGATACGTATCCATGAAAGAGAATGTTTTTTGCTGAAGCCTGCGGGCGCAGTCTGGCAACATCCTCCCTGCTTCCTCCCACGATATGAAAATCAACATCAGGTAAACGTGATGCAACGTTGAGGATGATCTCGATACCCCGCCCTGCATAAAGGCTGCCGAAGTAACCGACTTGCGGCTTCGATTTCCTTCCAGGCCATTGTGCGGTTTTTTTATCTAAATCAAGCTGGTCTGCTCCGTCATGGGCAACGATTAGTTGCTCATCGGACAGATTGGTATAAGTCAGGTAGCGCTTTTTAAGAGCGTCAGAAATAACAGTGACAAAACAAAAGCTGTTGTATGTGATAAATTTTTTAAAAAGAATTCCTTCCAGCGTCGATTCCCATACCAATCCATGGGCTTCATAAATTGTATGGTATCCTTTTTGTGCGGCAAGACAACAACCGGGCAAATATCTGCCATACACCAGATCCGGTTGCAATGATTTCAAAAGTGTCCCGATTTTTCTGGAATAGATGAGCGTGGAAATGAGGTAGGTTACAAAGTGACTGGAATACGGGCAGGACAGTTTGAATAAACCGAATATTTTTGATACATCGTAGTATTTGAATAGATCCTTAACGTCCTGGTCATAATATCTTTTCGGATAAGCCGGTGCGATCAGGCTGATATCGTGCCCTTCCTTGGCAAAAGCCTGACACATTTTCATGACATGAATACTGTTGGCAGATCGGGAGGGAATCAGAGCGTTTGAGACATAGGCAATTTTCATTGTCTGTTTTTTCTATCGCTACCACCTTGTGAAAGGGTGCTCGAAATTTTTGCTTAGTAGGTGATTTTTTTCTGGATAGTGAACTCAAAATCTTTAAGGATTGATATGATTTTCTCCCCTGCTTTTCCGTCACCATATTTATGATTAGGTTCGTATCTCCCGTGGGCAAGTTGCCTTTTTACCGCATCCAGTATTTCGTCTTTATTGTAATCAACATCAATAACATTTGGGCACCGTTCTCTTCCGTTCTGGCGGGTACCTATATTTACACAAGGGGTCCCGAGAAATGCCGCCTCTCTGATGCCGCTGCTAGAGTTACCAAGAATACAGGAAGCATTGCGCAAGAGAGGTGCGTAATGCTCTATTGTCAGGCTCTTAAAGAAGTGAATATAATCTGTCTCTTCCTGCTCTCTGAACATTCTGATACCTTTGGATATTCCGTCAGAACCTGCATCCATATTAGGCCAGATCCATATGGTATTTATTTTAAGATCCTGAATTGCCGCAATTGTTTCGTTAATGTGTTTCAGATTTGCAGCATATTCTGTTGTAACAGGATGCTGGATAACCACGAGATAACGGGTGGAAAGGCTGACAACATTGCCAACACCCTGATCTTCCTGCAGCTTTTCGAGTACCCCGATATCTTGTAAAGCGAGATCTGCTAACATGTCCAGACTGGTAGCTCCAACCGGGAAGATGATTGCCGGATCTTCTCCCATCTTTTCAATTCGATGAGCTGCTTCCTCTGTCGCTGGAAAATGAATATGTGACAGTTTCGTAATCGCATGGCGAATGCTCTCATCGATTGATCCGGATACTTCTCCTCCCTCCATATGGGCAACCGGAATATTCATATATGATGCAGCCATAGCAATGGGCAGGCATTCAAAACGATCCGCAATCACCATGACAATATCTGGTTTAAGGTTTTCAAATGCCGTACTGAATTCGTTAACGACCAATCCGGCTGATTTTGCCATGGTTACAGGATTTTCTCCCTCAACCAGGAAATGAATATACCGGTCAATCTTGATATGCTGCTCTTCGAGGGCCTGGACGATATTTCCGTATTTGTGCAGGATTGCGCCACCGCCAACGATTACCTGGAGCTCTATTTGAGGTTCTTTTAATGCAAAATCAATTACTTTCTTTAGCTTCGCATAGTTTCCTCTGGTGGTGATAATAATGCACAATTTTTTCTTTATTTGAGATGATTCCATTCCAGCAATGTGTCCTTTTGTAATGACTTGATAATTTCTTTTCCAATAATGTTCTCTCGTTCCGAAGGAGATATACCCGTTCCAGGTCGTTTTGTCACCAGCATGTCATTCGTTAAACGTGTACCCTTTTCAATATCACGGGATATGACGATGCTCTTACGTGCCCAATCAACACTGTTTTTTTCCTGGCTACTGACGGTGACGGTTTCTCTTCCCCGTCCTTTTTCAATAGCACGTATTTGCTTGATCATTGCTGTAAGGCTTTCATGGTCGCAGGATACTTTCCAGTCCTGTGCATTTGGAATATTGAAATCAAGAGAAATATGTTTCTCTATTATCCGGGCACCCAAAGCTACTGCGGCAAGAGGGAAGTGATATCCTTCGGTATGATCCGAATATCCCGTCACGGTGTTGAATCTCTTGTTAATGTATGGAATTGAAAGAAGATTGACGTTTTCAGGAGACGTCGGATAGCTTGTAACACAGTGTAAAATCGCAATATCCTTGTTTCCACTCTCCCGGATTGCCATTAAGGCAGCTTCAATTTTTTTTTCGGAAAACATTCCAGTGGAAAAAATGATTGGTTTTTTACGAAGGGCAATTCTTTTGAAAAATGGCCAGTTATCAAGTTCTCCAGAACCAATTTTATATGCCGGTACGTCAAGACTGTCGAGAAAGTCAAAGCTTTTTTCATCGTGGGCTGTTGCCAGAAACATGATTCCCACGTCATCGCAATAACGCTTGATCTCGGTAAAAGACTCATAAGGAAGTTCCTTGGGCCGAAGCCGATTCCTCCACTCCTGCGAGACCGGGCTGATCAATTCATCAGTATCAAAGATCTGGAACTTGACGGCGTCAGCCCGGGCCTTTTTTGCCATGTCCACCAGAGCAAAGGCTTTTCGCATACTTCCGAAATGAGCAACACCTGCTTCTGCAATCACAAAGACCGGGTGTCCGTCTCCGACCGGGTGATCGGCAATAGTGAATATCCTGTTAAAAAATGACATATGTTCAATCCTAAAAGAGAAATTCAGGTAACATGACTTTTCCTGTATGAAGATACCACTTGGCAATTTCAAAATCATCCGGACCATCCAGATCAAGGGCATATTCGGAAGGTATGGTACAGGCGACCGATGGGTCAGCAAATATCTGGCGATTTAAAAGCGATTTCCGTCTTGTGGCGAGGAAATTACCAAAACAGAAGAGAGAAGGCTTGGTCTGTTTATTGTAACATCTGCTTCTTTCTTCGGCAAATTTGAACCGTACATAACCCGCTTTGACCTCCCGTTGATTAAAGGCATGAAAATTGTGGGGAAAGGAGGCAATGGTTTGAACGGAGGCCGCCCGTTTGTCTTCTTCGAGCATTTTCAAGCTAGTATCAATATGTTTGGGTAATACGAAGGGAGATGTCGGTTGAAGCAGTGCAACCACATCCGGACGATACCCTTCTGCTTTATCTAACGTGTTCAATACGTCAATTATGACCTCAATGATATGAGTATCATCCTGTGCCAATTCCGGCGGCCTTTTTATAACAGGGCAGTTATAGGCTGATGATATTTCAGCAATGTGATCATCATCTGTGGAACATGCTATCCTGTTGATCTTTTTTGATAAAAGTCCCGCATTGATTGAATAGGCTATAAGCGGGTAACCGGCAAGTTCCACAATATTCTTATGGGGAATGGACTTAGATCCACCACGGGCAGGAATTAACCCAAATACTTCTAAAGACATGACTTATAAACTCTCAAAATATTCTATCATCTTCTTGATCGTATACTCCTGTGTCAACTTCCAGGCATCTCTTGTCGAACCACCAATATGAGGGGTGATGATCAAATTATCGTTTTTCCGCGCATATTGGACTAATGTATTTTCGAGGACATGGTTTTCAAAGCCGGGAATAAATTCTCCGTCCAGCACATCCAGAGCGGCTCCACCAATTGATTTTGTCTGTAATGCGTTTAATAAAGCGGTATGATCAACCAGCTCTCCCCGTGATGTATTGATAAAAAAAGCACCTGGTTTACAATAAGAGATGATCTCTTTACTGATAAGATTTTCAGTTTCTGGTTCATGAGGAACATGAAGGGTAATAATGTCCGCCCAGGAAACCAGGTCTTTTAATTGTGAATACCTCTGGATACCAGCTGAAGATTCTACATAGGGGTCAAAATAGCCGACATCCATATCAAAAGCCATGCCGTAGCGGGCTACTTTTTTACCCAGTCTGCCAAGACCTATTATTCCGAGTTTCATTCTTGACAGCATGTGCTCACCGCCAAAAGGCCAACGTGACCATTGTCCATCTGTCACCGATTTTGCTGCAGGCAACAGCTTTCGGGTGAGAGCAATGATTAATCCCCAGGTCAGTTCTGAAGTTGGTGTAATGGTATCCAGAAAATCCTGATGGTCTTTCAGCGTTATGACCTTAATTCCTTTCTTTGCTGCATATTCAATGTCGATGTGGGGGTGTCCTGTTGTATTGGAGCCAATACATTTCAGGCAGGGCATCTTGTCAATTTTGTCCTTGCCAACATAATAGCCGAGAGGGGCAAGGATTGCCTCTGCTTTTTTTAGGAGTTGGCCTGTATCGCCTGAAGGGTCTGGAAGTGTCTCAATCTCAAAATAATGATTGAGCAATTTGAGATTTTCTGGTTGATATGCCAGTATTTCATAATAAATCAGTCTTTTTTTCATGATTGAAGTCCTGCCTCCTCCCCCAAATGGGTCGTCTTCTCATCTGTCTATCCGTTTATCACAATGGTCGGGACCCCTTATCAAGAAGTTTCTCTAATGCAGAGAGAATTCGCTGACCAGCGCAACCGTCAGGATTACCTAGCCAATGATCAAGGAGTTGTTTCTGTTCCAGACCAAGTTCTCTGCTGATGTTACGATTAACGAGGTTACGAGCGCTTATGATTAAATGTTTTTTATAGTCTTCAATGGTGGTGCATTTGGTTACGGCTTTTCCCATATCTACTATATATGGCTGAATTTTCTCTTCTACAGCTTCATCAAAGTATGGAACAACAACAGCGACGCCAAGCGCAATCGCCTCAAGCAGGGCCGTTGAATTGAACCCGGTAGCAACACAGCTTGTGTTTAATATATCAATGAGATCTCCACCGGCCATGATTTCAAGATTGGACGGAAAGTCAGGTTTTTCACCAAACATATCGTTAAGGGTAATAAGGGATTGGCCGTCCCCTTTTGTCTTTATTATGACAGTAATATCAGGGTTGTTTTTTGCAATGTCAAGCATAAGATGATGACACTTTCTCGACAATTTCTGCAGATGCAGTCCGTCAAGCTCAGCGCTCAGTTTTTCAAATCTTTCAGGGATTTTTCTACCAATTATTGGAAGGCCTGCTTTTGGGTTGAATGAGAAAAAAAGAATTTGTGGCCTGGCTGGTACGGTTCGTTTGGGTCGGAGTTTGTGAAGCCGGTCCATTCTTGCCATACCGGTAACGATGATATCTTCAGGTGAAACAACGTTTGACTTTCGCTGGATTTCTTTTTCAATTTCATTATAGACAAGACTAAGGCTTCCCTGAAACTTGTTTTTTTTGGTTCTGTAGACATCCGTATAAAAAGGGGTTAAGCCTGGTGTCTTGAGACACTCTTTGTGAAGAGCGACAAATTTGATGCCGAGTTGCTCACATGCTCCTGCGAATTCCTGCTCGGATGCATAGCTGAAGTTACCTGTGAGGACAATGTCAATGCTATATTTCTTTAGAATTACTCGAAGAGCTTTTACCCAGAACGCTCTGAGATCTTTTTTCGGCTGAATATATTGATTGTTTCCAATATAATTATTATCATCAACAGTTTTTGGTAAGAATTGGTAAAAGACAGTTTTCAATAACTTTCTTTTTAATTGGTATAGGCAATAATTATCATCTTCTTTAAAAATTGATTCAATATCCTGGTTAAAACCTAATTTTGGCAGATATAGAATATTTATACATTTATCTTTTCTTTTTTTACTCTTTTTTGATATCAAAAATGATAAAAAGTAACCTGTACATACAGCCAAACGAAATTTTGCTAAAAAAGAAACTAATCTGTATTTGTATGTATCCATAATAAAAAATATTATTTCGAATAAAGAGTGATATCCTTATAAAAAGTTGCTGAATAATATAAAAAAATAATTATTCTTTTATATTCTGTAATTCGATCATTTTATATAATGTTGAATTGGTATTTTTTCTTAAATTTGAAAATGTATCTTTTTCAATAATAGTTCCTTTTTTCATAACAATGACAGAGTCGCATTTACGTAAAGTTGATAAACGATGAGCAATAACAAGCACGGTCTTCAATCCTTTAAGACGCTCAATACTTCTTTGAATCTCTCGCTCTGATTGTGTATCTAGTGATGCTGTTGCTTCGTCGAAAATGAGAAGCTCGCAATCCCTATACAATTCCCTGGCAATTGCGAGTTTTTGTTTCTGTCCACCGGACAAAGTGATTCCTCTGTCGCCAACGAGAGTGTCAAGTCCGTCTTTTTGGCTGTTAATGAAATCATCACAATTGGCCAGCGTTATGGCATCATGTAATCTTTTAACGTTAAACGTTTTTTTCCCCGTATCACCCCACATGGTGATATTATTTTTAATGGTATCGTTAAATATCGCAGGATCCTGCGTGACATAGCCGAAAAATTGTCGTAACCAGTTTTTTTCTATTGTTGAGTAGTTTACCCCGTCAATTCTGATTTTTCCTGAAGAGGGCGTAATTAAACCGGAAATTATGTCTACCAATGTCGTTTTGCCAGCCCCGGAAGCTCCGGCAAGACCTATTGTTTCGCCCTTTATAATCTCCAAATTGATTGAGGATATTATCTCTTTTCCTTCAGGACGATAACAAATATCTTCCAGCTGTATAGCATTACGCAAGAATGCTGTTTTCTTTTTTGGACCAGATCTTTCATGGCAATTATCCAGGTTGGTGATTTCTTTTTGAATTGTTTTTATACCTCCAGATTTGCTTAAGAAAATCTGCCATTGTCCTTGCATTGTTGCTATCTGACTCAGTCCTTTATATAAAAAAATCAAAGGTATTATTACTAAAATAATTTTTTGGCCATCAATGACAACAAGTATATATGTAATTATTACAAATATTATTATATTTATAAGCTCAAATGAGCTTATAACGAATTCAGTAAAAAGAAGGTTTTTAAGCTGTAAGTATCTGTTATTATTTATTTCAAAAGATATTTTTTTTAATATAGTCTGTGTCTGTCCTGTGGTCTTTAGATATTTTATATTTGATAGAAACTGAATTATTAAATTTTGAATTATACCATTTGATTTTGAAACTTTTATAGATAGTTTTGTAACAATTGATCTTATTTTTTTATATAGGAAATGAATGATAGAGCCAATTATTATAACTAGTATTGCTGATTTTGAATTTAGAGCAAAAGCAAAAAGAAGATATACGATGACATTTGTCAGGGCGACAATAGTGGATGATAATTTGATAAAACCACCTACCGATCGTTGGCTCTCTGTGCTTACAATATTAGTTAGATAGCCAATATCTTTATTATAAAAATAAGAATATGATACATCTCCATATTTTTTTGATATCGTTTCCTTTAATGTTTTAGATAACTTTGTAGAAATAAAAGATCTTAAAGCACCTCTGAAAAAAACAAGTATTGATTTAGTTCCAAAAATAATTAATATTAATACAAGAAAATTTTGTATTGTCAGCTTTATTCCAAAAAATATAAATATATTATGAAAAAAGTCTGTAACAATATTTTCTGGAAACTCAGTATTGGATCCAAGTACCAGGAGGGGTAAAATTGTTGATATTCCAATACTCTCAACGATGCCAACAAGAAAAGATACTAGAATAAAAAGATAAAACAATTTGCCGATAAAATGGCTGTATATTTTTATATAACTTATGGGAGTAAAAAAATTTTTATTAAAAATAAGCGACATTGTAATAATTCTTTGCTGTTAAATTTCGATTATATAAAGTTTTTTTTCATCCTTGTTATACATGAAGCATAGTTCATCTGTTATTTTTGCGGAATTCCATTCTTTTTTAATAATATCAGGGACATCGGTTACAATATACTCTGGTTTTTCAATACTTGTATATGTATCTCTTGCCATATCTTTAATAAAACCAGGACGAACCATAAAAAGATAGCTATAAAAATTGATAATATCGTCTTTTTTTAGTGTTTTGCTATTCGCATATTCTTTTAATTGTTTTCTGTTTTTTACCCAAACAATTTTGTTAACTAACTCTTTTGCTGCATTGTATCGTGAGATATGGCTTTTTTCTTGTCCTCTCCTTGTGTCGAAAAACAAATGATATACCCAGATAAGCCTTTTCCTCTCTCGCGCATTCTTGGCCGCCTCTACATATAAAAAATACCGGTCAAGTGGTATATTATCTAATGCTGCAGCATACGCATACATTTCTGTTGCTTCTTTCTTTTCCTGATTTACCTTATGTAAGGCCATACCCCCGGTAAAAGCCCCCCCCCAGCAACCTAAAAAAGCTAAAAAGCAGAACAGAATGAGTCTATTGTGTTTCCTCGTCATCTTGTTCAAGGAGGCAGTGAATAAGAGCAAGATAAGCAGGGGACCAAAAGAATATAACCAACGAACCCCTATAGGGTATAAAAATATTTCCTTTAGTTTGCCCTGAAAGATCGTTGGCACTTCTTGATAAATATATCTGGTTGATTTTCCCAATACGGGAGGAAACGTATCGCCAATTTGTAATCCCCACAAAATTCCTCCTATTAAAACGGCGACTACCGTAATCTTCGTTAAGTATTTTTTCAATATAGATAACGTAATACTCTGTGCTTCTGTCTGTAAGACAGTTCCCGCCACAAGAGAGACGAATAAGATACAAAAGACGTAAGGAGTGTAAAGATAGTGGGGGATAGCCCAGCCTCCTCTATGGGTCAATGAATACAGGAGCAACAGGACTGTGATATGTGCCCATATTATCAGCAGGATTTGTTGGTTCGTTTTCTCTCTGTAAGCACTTGCCGCAGCAATTAATCCCAGAAAGGGCAGGTATTTAATTGATAACAGAACATCATTGGTATAGTTAACAAGATTCGGTCGGCTAAGTGAGAGATTTTTAGACAGGTTATTGATAAAGAATTGTTTTATTGTTTCTATTAATGAGCTGAAATCATACAGGATTCCATATAACACTGTTGCAAAAAAAACACCAATAAGCAGCCCTCGTATGTATGAAAAGAGGGCACTTTTATCTCTTTCAAATAATATTGAAATGGTCAAAGCCATCGCCGTTGCAATGCCGGTAATTTTGCTCATTGCTGCCAAAGCGGCGAAAAAGCCCCCCCAGAACGCTGCTTTTTTACAAGATTGCACGAGGCCACCATGCATCGCTGTATAGGCAAGCAAGGAATAGAGAGCAAGCGTTTGATCCGCATAAACGTATGTAGCCCAGCCAAGTAATAAAAGAGATGTGTTCCAAAAAACGCCAACACAGCATGCTGCCCAAAAGCCTTTATGTTTATATGCCAGATACATGGACAGGCAAACCATTGTCATGTTGCAGGTGCCAATATATATTGGTCCTGCTAGATACGAAACGCCTGGAATAAATGATATTGCACGAATCCCATTGGCGACCATAATTCTGTCAAGCCATGGGAAAAAACCATACGTTGTTCCCCAGTCAATGCCGCCAGTATATAAAAGAGGGTCGGACGGTAAGGGGTATACCCAAAAATAATTATAAATCAGAAAGAAATAGAGCAGTGGGAAAGAAAGAAGAAGTAATTGTTCTGATATTTTTTTGGAGAAAAAGGTGTCGGTCATTACCAGATAGCTCCTCAGATCGATTATAAATTTATTTTAAATAGTCTTTTTGCAACAAAAAAAACGGATATCGATTCAAGAATATATACCATGCTTGTTGAAATTGCAGCTCCATATATATGAATATATGGAATAAGCATAGTGTTTAAAGTAATATTAGTTATTGTTAAAAATATAACCATCAGGGTGTAGTATCCAGGACGTCCTCCCTGCATAAAGATACCTTTAAAGGGTCTGTAAAGAGAATTAATCGCAATTCCAAACATTAATATAATAAAAATATGCAGGCTGGTATCAAACGAACTTCCGGAAATTATCAATTTTATTGAAAAATAATAAATAACGATTGATATGAAGATAATAATTAACATTATAGGAAAAAAGACCCTTCGAATATTTGAGGAAATTTTTTCTATTTTCTTAATATTATTTTTTGAAAAGCATTTTCCAAAGAGTGGGTCGATATTTTTTCTTATAATTAATGGTATTTGTGAGAAACCATCGGTTATCATAGATGTGAAACTGTAAATTCCCACAACGTTATCATCGACAAAGATTCCTAGCATTAATATGTCTATTCTTGTATTTGCTGTCGTCAATAAACCACTTAAAAAACCTTTTGTTCCAAATGTCCAATGTCTTTTGATCCAAAAAATAATATTTTTATTAAAGAACGGACGATTAATCTTGATTAGACAGTATGGGATCAATATTATTGTCAGAATTACTTCTGAAGCAGTTAAAGATATAGGAAAAAAGTAATAAGGTTTTTCGATAATAATTAATATAGTAATAAAAACCAATGTTAATAAGTATCTTATGGATTGATATAATGCAAAGGCCCTCATATGGTTGGCCCCATTTATTATATTTATTAAAACCTTATTTATAACAAAAAAATATATACCAGGTAATGCATAGCTAAGACCCTTGGCAATATTTATACTGTTAAAAAATAATCCAATATATTCTTTAATATACCAAATAAAAATAATAATAATTAAGGATGTTATGCTGCTAAGTAATAATGCTCCAGCTATTGATTCTGCTTTTTTTCTTGAATCATCAAAAAATGATATATCTCTTAGTATTGAAAAATGGATGCCTCCTGCTCCTAACTGTGCAAGTATGGCATAAAGAGCGTAAACTTGGTTAAACACTCCAAGGGCTTCTTTTCCTGTTGTTTTTATGATGATAAAATTGATGATAATACCGGAAAAACCCAAAACGAGAAAGCTTCCCATGTTCCA
>PDWJ01000335.1_pt1 | contig 72783 bp, 58 predicted proteins | sample 1430881 | NCBI WGS metagenome assembly PDWJ01 (sample SAMN01162460, study PRJNA174530) | Oral metagenome, whole genome shotgun sequencing project. | biome: Marine environment; feature: Marine mammal; material: Swab sample of the gingival sulcus; isolation source: swab sample of gingival sulcus...
TCCAGAGCAATGGCTACCATGGGTGTATGCGGAAAGGCAGGTTGAGGCGGAAGCACAATAACCCGAATAAGTCACGCAAGGTTGCCGTAAGCTCACGAAGAAAGCAGTAATGATCATAATACCCATGGAAAAACGCCCTTGCTGTTGCCCGTGAACCGGATCGTCTGTCGTCAAAATCCAGAATGAATTTATCCGGCGGCGTGTCATAGGAATCAATAAACTGATCCACCAACACCCGGTGCAAGTCAATGGTTACAGACCGATTCATGCTGTTTTCCAATTGACAAAGCGTTGACTGACTCCCCAAATTCGATTCACGATTCAGGAGTGGCGAACTGACTCGCAATGATCGTCAGGTTAATTGAATGAAAAAGAAGTGTACTTTACTCTCCGGTAAATCGCCTTTTGGTTGAAAATCACGTTAATGCTTCCTATAATCGAGAAGCAATGAGTCTTAGAAAGTGGGGGGGTGGAGTGTTCTTGTCTAAAGAGAATATGGGCAACCTGTAAACGTGGTAATGCAGTATTTGGTTGCTTTTGCAGTGCATCCTATAATAATAAACGTTTCTGACGTCTCGGTATGCAGGTAAACTGATTAATGAAACCTGATACAACCAACGCTATGAACCTGTTGATCCGGCAGGTTCGAGAGAACATTCCCTTCGACATGCCTGTTGCGGATCTGTGCACAGGCGGCTGCCGTGGCTGCCCGAAGAAGTTGATAGAGTTTCTGGATATGCAGCTGGAGGACTGGGAGCAGCGCCTTGATGACGGGGAAAAACCAAGTCTGGGTGATTTACACAAGTTGTCAAGAGTCAGCAAAAAAGTTTACAAGTCTCTGGAGCGTAATAATCTGGTCGGGCCGTTTCCCGGCGATGATGCCGGAGACGCATCATCGTTCTGAAAACTGTGGCCTTGTTTTTGCTCGCCGCGCTTGCGGAAGTCGTTGGCTACTACCTCTTGTATTTGGTTGCAGAAGAAAACTCTGGAAGCAGCTTCTCAGCTTTTGCCAGAAATACAGTTTTCTGCCCGCCTTGTTGAGAGCGAGTTGAAACAACTGGCAGCAACGCTTAGTAAACGTTTCATTTTCTATTTTCCAGCGGGCTCGCCCCCCTCGCATTAACTGCATCAGGTTATCTGGTTGAATGGGAATATCGGTTACCCAGGAAAAGTGTAAGCATTTACCATTTGGCCGTGTTTCCCAATATTCCAGAAAGTTAATGGTTAACTCAAAATTGGCCTCGTTCAGGGGCGCTCCGTTCAAATAACGGAAACGATGCGTGATACCTTGTTCATCGGTATACGCAGAGTGCCGAGTGTCAGCGGTTGTCTCTACCCACTCAAATAACAACTTGTGATCGTTTGGCTTGGCACCAAGAATGAATCGGTAGTTGAGTGCCTGAAGCTGCCGTATATGAGGCGCATTCGAAGCCAGTCCGTCTTCAACAACGATCAGCTTCATATGAGGGTGCTCTCTTCTTATCGCCGTGAGTAGCCTTGCTGCCGCTTTACGCTCACAATCATTTTTCTTTGCCCCATCCTGTTTGAATATCGGTTCTGGCGCTAATGGAAACACTTCCCGAAAACCAGGGTTAACCAACACCGCACCCAGTAAAAGATGATAATAAGTGATTTGCCCATCACGATGCCGCTTTTCACAGCACTGATCACAATGCACCTCTTTAGACGAGAAGTAACCCGTTCCGTCGATGGAAAGAGGAGTGCTCGTCATAACCGAGTTGCAGCCTGGTCGATTTGTGAGACTGTGACAAGTTGACATAACACCACCGAACATCCTCTAGTTCTTCAAAGGATGGGAATCGGGAAGCAGTCGCTTTACCCAGAGGGCCAACTTATGTTTCATCCTGGGCATGTCGATTTGGTCTTTGGGTAATGGCTGTATTTGCTTGTCATGAACCAGTAACTTGTATATGTATTCCACCTTGGAATTGGCTGAGTCTGTTGCTTCAAACTCGGCAACCCCTCTCTTTTGCACATAGATTGCGCCTAGTCTGATTGCTTCTTTAACCAATTCCGCTTCATTTTTAATTTTTTTCATATTCTGCTTTTCCCGTCAGTTGATGCGAGCCAGTTCAATATTGTCAGCCCATCTATTCAATACCATTGTAGCCGGTATGCGCTTTCTTTTAACCAACGATCGTGTTCACGATATTCAGGGCTCACAGACTTGACCGGAACAATCAGGATTTGTCGGCTTACCTTGGGCCGCTGCCGCCGACTATCTGGATTTGTGGGCACGTGTGGTCAAGGTCACGGCACTTCGAGCCGCCTTTGATGCCAGTGGCTTCTATTAGAGACAAAATTGCAAACAGCGAAATTCTTTTTGGCCAAGTTGAAAATCTGTCTTGACAATGGGCCCCACCTCAGACTTAACTCAAGGTATACACTAAAAAAATTCATGACAAAGACCTTTATGAACCCTCTATCATTTCTCTTCAAAGAAAAAAAAGGCTCAGCTACTCTTGACTTACTAAGCCGTTGTGCCGGAGTTGGCTTGTGGATTGTCCAGATACACAATGGAAATCCCATGCATCCCAAAAGCAAATGGACATGGTCCCCAGAATTTCGACGTCTGCTCGGCTTTCAGGGTGATGACATCCATGAATTTCCCGATATTGTCGATTCATGGACAAAACGACTTCATCCAGATGACAGGGAATATGCGCTTAAAAGTTTTACCGCATGCATCAATAACGATACAGGTGGTGATAGCCGCTATGACGTCCAGCAACGCATAAAAAGCAAAAGCAATGAATATCATTGGTTCCGTATCTTAGGTGGAGTTGTCCGTGACGTACAAGGAAGGCCAAAACAGGCCGGCGGTGTTTTGATCAATAATGATAAGCAAAGAAAAAGCGAAGAACAGGTTGCGATATTGGGGGAGTATTCAGGAGTGGGGTTATGGGATGCCATGCTCTATGAGGGAGATCCCATGAACCCCGGAAGTAAGTGGGAGTGGTCTCCTGAATTTCGACGTTTACTCGGGTTTCAGGGACATGACACTGAAGGGTTTCCCGATGTGGTTCAATCCTGGGCTGATCGTATCCATCCCGATGATGTGGAACACACATTTGAAGAATTCGCTGCATGTCTGAAAAACGCAACCAGCCAAACCCGGTCACAGTATCGTTTGAAAACCAAAAACAATGAATACCGATGGTTTCAGGTTGTAGGAGGTGTCACTTTTGGGGCCAACGACATCCCCGTGCGAGTCTGCGGTTCCCTCACCGATATCCACGAACAAAAAATGGCAGAGCAAGCCTATAAGCAAAAACTTACAGATCTGACCCATGCCCTTGAGGCCAATGTCAGCGTGGTGGCAGACCGGGCAAGTTCAAGTTCTTCGAGCGTTGCCTCCGCCGCAGAAGAGTTGTCTGCGGCCATCTCTGAAATGGACCCGAAAATAACGGGAGCTGATGAAGAAATCGTAACCGCGTTTGGCAAAGCGACACAGGCAAACACTATCATCCACTCGCTGGAAGAGGCGGCCAACCAAATTGGCGATGTTGTTGGTTTAATTAAAGACATTTCAACCCAAACAAACCTTCTCGCTCTGAACGCCACCATAGAGGCTGCCCGGGTTGGAGAAAGAGGCAAAGGGTTTGCTGTAGTGGCAACAGAAGTAAAAGCGCTTGCATCCCAGACAGCGGAGGCAACCGAAGACATTGCCCGGCAGGTGGCTTCGCTTCAAAGTAAATCAACACAAGCACTGCAGGCAATGGATGTCATTGCGAACACGATGGGAAGCATCAAGGATTCCTCCAACGAACTCACCCAGTTGATCGGAGCACAAAAGATCTCCACGGGAAAAATTGTAGAGCAGCTCGCTAAAACTGTCGAGGAAATCAACAATGTCTCTACGGTAATCAATACTACGATTGAAAACGCCCGTTAGGGAGTCGTTATCTTCACGTCTCTCTTGCCTTCAGACTTTAAATAGCAGGGAAAACGTCTCTTTATGGTGATCTGTGCAGTAATGATGGACACTTTTCTAACGGCATGGTCAGTTAAGCATAAGGTCATGCAATCGATGAAAGAACGAGATGATCAACAGCCCAATGTGAAAGGAATGACTAATGCCGTGCGCGCAGGGATGCGCAGAAAAGGCCAATATTGAAAGCGCGTTTCAAGCGCTGCGCCCATGTCATAGAGGCTTGCCGTTCAGCAGGTGATTGGATGTCCTGGTGGGATCAACTCGGCTGATCTCCCACGGAGAATGAATGCCTAATAATTGACTATAGTGTTCTTCAATATCCATCGGATCTATACTGCCCTTAATCTGCATCTTCAAAATCGGTTCAAGTATCAGGTTTTTCACACTCTTTTACGAAGCGCCTTAAAACTAATTCTGAGCGGGAGAAACTGGTTGAACATTGAACAAGGAGTCAGCAGTGGCTTGAAGTCAATGAGCTAGAATTTTCCCCCGTGTGTTAAAACAGTACCCGGCAACGAATGGTGCCTTTGACCGAGCGAAGTTTTTGCTGGGCGAGTTCGCTGTATGCCTTGTCGACATCGATCACGACATAGCCGACTTCGCTGTTGGTTTGCAGAAACTGGCCGCAAATGTTGATATTGTTCTCGGAAAACACATTGTTGATTTCAGATAGCACGCCCGGGACGTTTCTGTGGATATGCAGCAATCTGTGGTTGTCCGGGTGTTCGGGTAGTGCCACTTCGGGGAAGTTGACCGAGGTGACCGAGGTGCCGGTATCGCTGTAGGTCGCCAGTTTTTCCGCCACTTCGTAGCCGATATTTTCTTGGGCTTCCATAGTGCTGCCGCCAACATGCGGTGTCAGAATCGCGTTATCGAATTCACGCAGCGGTGAGATCAGCTCATCATCATTTGATTTAGGCTCGATGGGAAATACATCAACCGCGGTTCCCAGCAGTTTTCCGGATCGAAGCACGTCGCATAACGCTGGAATATCGACTACGGTTCCGCGTGCGGCATTGATCAATACACTGTCATCTTTCATTTGAGCAAACTGTTCGGCGGAGATCATGTTTTGCGTGGCGGGAGTTTCCGGTACATGCAGGGAAACGATGTCGGCACTGTTCAGCAGTTCATTCAATGTGCCTGTTTGTTTGGCATTACCCAGCGGCAGTTTGGTGATGACATCATAAAAAATGACTTCCATGCCGACCGATTCCGCCAGCACAGACAATTGGCTGCCAATGTTTCCATAACCTACGATACCGAGCTTTTTACCTCGAATTTCGTAGCTGTTGGCCGCCGACTTGAGCCACTCACCCCGGTGGGCTTTGGCGTTTTTATCCGGTATGCCGCGCAACAGCAGAATAGCTTGCGCCAGCACCAATTCCGCAACGCTTCGGGTGTTTGAATAAGGTGCGTTGAAAACAGCAACGCCGCGCGTCAGGGCGGCATTCAGGTCAACCTGATTGGTGCCGATGCAGAAGCAGCCGACTGCAACCAGTTTGCTTGCGGCTTTGAAAACGTTTTCGGTTAACTGGGTACGCGAACGAATGCCGATAAAATGAACACTGGCAATTTTCTCGATCAACTCTTGTTCAGAGAGCGAAGACTGTAAATACTCGATATTGGTATAACCGGCTTGTTTCAGCGTTTCAATTGCAGATTCGTGGATACCTTCCAGCAGAAGGAACTTGATTTTACTTTTGTCCAGAGACGTTTTCAAAGCATTCGTGGCCATGATTGAAGGTTAACCTTTTACTATCTGTTTGCACATTTGCCATTCACTACATTGACCCTGAAAAAGCCGAGTCGGTATATATAAATGGGCGCGGTATGATACCATAAATCGGGCCAGGCTCTAGTCTTTTGGTCGGCGGATAGAGCACGAAATCAGCGATACGAGAAATCAAACAGTTAGGTAGAGTGAATGAGCAATCTTGATAAAGCGGCAGTGATCGAACGGCTCGGTAGCCTGGTGGACGCAGGCAAGGTGCTAACGGACGATGATTCGTTGACTACCTTCGGCAAAGACTGGACCAAAATTCATACTCCCGAGCCGTTGGCCATTGTCTTTCCAAAAACGACCGAGCAGGTTCAAGAAATAGTAAAATTTGCCAATGAACAACAACTGGCGCTGGTGCCTTCGGGTGGGCGAACTGGGCTGAGCGGAGGTGCAGTTGCCAGCAAGGGCGAAATTGTCGTTGCGTTCGACTATATGAACAAGATATTGAGCTTCAATAGCAGCGACCGCTCTGTCGTCTGCCAGGCGGGTGTCGTGACAGAGCAGTTACAATTGTTTGCAGAAGAGCAGGGGTTGTATTATCCGGTTGATTTCGCGGCGGCGGGTTCCAGCCAGTTAGGTGGCAATCTGGCAACCAACGCGGGCGGGATCAAGGTGATTCGTTATGGCATGAGTCGTGACTGGGTGTTAGGGCTGAAGGTGGTGACCGGTAAGGGTGATATCCTCGATCTGAATAAAAATCTTGAAAAAAACAACACCGGCTATGACTTGCGCCACTTGTTTATCGGTGCCGAAGGCACATTGGGCTTTATTACCGAAGCCACGATGAAGCTGACCAGAAAGCCGGCTAACTTGACGGTGCTGGTGTTAGGTCTGGTCGATATTGGTAATACCATGGATGTGTTGCAGGCATTCCAGAAGCGTACCGACCTGACTGCGTATGAATTTTTTTCCCATAAAGCCATGCAGCATGTGCTGGCTCGTAATGAAGTCAGTGCTCCCTTCGCCGGTGAGGCGCCTTTCTACGCACTGTTGGAATTTGAGGCGATTTCAGAAGCGTCTGTAGAAGAGGCGATGCAGATTTTCGAGCATTGTGTGGAACAAGGCTGGGTAGTCGATGGCGTAATGAGTCAGAGCGAAACCCAGGCGCAAAATCTATGGCGGTTGAGGGAGGGAATATCTGAATCTATTTCTATCCATACGCCGTATAAAAATGATATATCGGTTGTGGTAAGCAAGGTACCGGTATTTCTCGAGGAGATCGAGGCGGTAGTTCGCAAGCATTACCCGGATTTCGAAATAATCTGGTTTGGCCATATCGGTGATGGCAACTTGCATTTGAATATTCTTAAACCGGCTGATCTTGCCAATGAAGACTTTTTTGCCAAGTGCGAACAAGTGAATCAATGGGTATTCGATATCGTCGAGAAACATCAGGGTAGTATTTCTGCTGAACACGGTGTCGGCTTGATCAAGAAAGACTATCTTACCTATACCCGCAGTGAGCATGAAATAGCTTATCTGAAAGGAATCAAACGTGTTTTTGACCCGAATGGCATAATGAATCCGGGAAAAATCTTTGATATCCAGGAGAATTGATTGAAAAGTAAACTGTTTTGATGGCCAATAAAACTGTAACCACGCGCACAGGTCGATTTATCAAGTTGGCTGGAATGACGGCTTCTGTCGCCAGTCGCTATGCGGCGGGCAAGGTGAGAGATGCGTTTGCGTCGGAGGATGGTCTGGCGCAACGTCGATCCCGGGACTACGAACAAATGGCCGAGAACATTACCAAAACCCTGGGCGAGTTAAAGGGGGCGGTTATGAAGGTTGGCCAGATCGCGTCGCAAACCCAGGACTTTTTGCCCGTAGAGTTTTCCAGGGCGCTACAAAAATTGCAAAAAGAAGCGCCACCTATGCCATACGAGGTAATTGCCGAGCAGATCAATAGCGAACTGGGTGACCGACCCGAGCGTTTGTTTCGTCGATTCTCCAGGCAGCCTTATGCTGCCGCTTCGATTGGTCAGGTACATGATGCCGTCACCGATGAGGGCAGACAGGTCGTTGTCAAAATTCAGTATCCCGGGGTGGATTTGTCCTGTGATTCGGACTTGAAACAACTGAGAACGACCCTGAAACTGGGCGGCTTACTGAAAATACCGAAAGAAAGTGTCGACCAGTTATTTGAAGAAATCCGGCTGCGCATTCACGAAGAACTGGACTACGAAAATGAAGCTCGCAATATCCTTGCCTTTCGGCAGTTTCACAAGCAAGATAAAAAAGTGCTTATCCCCGATGTTATAGCGTCCCTTTCTTCTCGTCGGGTGTTAACGCTGGAACGCATCGATGGGGATCATGTCAGCCAGCTCGACGAGGCCCGTTACCCGCAGGCAAAACGCAATCGGATAGGCCACCGAATCTTTACCACCATGGCGGATCAGCTGTTTAAATTCCACTGTATTCATGGTGACCCTCACGCGGGAAACTTTGCGTTCAGGCCAGATGGCACGCTGATTATCTATGACTTCGGTTGTGTCAAAAAACTCAAGCCGGAAATTGTTGCCGCCTATCGTGCGGCATTGGCTGCTGGGCTCGAGGAAGACTACTTGAAGCTCGATCAATGTATGATCGACCTGGGTGTGCGAGTAGAGGACCAGCCTGCCGTCGACGAAGCCTACTATGCGATGTGGCGGGATATTTTTGTGATTCCTTTCGAGAGCAGCCAGCGGAAGTATGATTTCGCCCAGGCAGACCTGCACACCAGAGTCGCCCGCAATGCCCATACAGTGTTGGACCATATGGAGTCGTTCAAACCTCCGGTAGACAGCATCTATATCGACAGGGTGATTGCCGGGCATTACTGGATGATGAAAAAGCTGGGCGTACAAGCCGCGTTCCGAAGTGAGTTGGAAAACTATATCGGCAAGTTGTTTTGAACCAGAGGCCCCGGCCTTTGGCCTGACTGGTGGGAGCGTTGTCTGAGTTATTCTTATTCCTGGCTATCTGTGCATTAAAGTGTCATATTTTTTTACATTCGCCCTGGTAAAGTTTTCAATTGATAACTTTAACTCACTGTTATTAAAAATAATTCTATTTATTGGCGCGTAGCGTGCATTTTTTACCTGAAATTATTAAAAACCAAACAAATGGAGAATGAAACAATGAAAAACTCAGTTTACGGATTGTTGGCAGGAGCGGTATTGAGCTCTTACTCTGTCTGCTCGTTGGCGACACCTGTCGATTTGGGCCTGTCGTTGGTGATTGATATTTCAGGTAGTGTCGACACCTCGGAATACAATCTGCAGATGGACGGCTATGCCAACGCATTCCGCAATAGCGCTATCCAGGCAAATATTCTTGGCGGAACATACGGCGCGATTGGTGTCAATGTCGTATTTTTTGCAAGTGATTATTATGCCTCGACATTAGATACTTTCGCTATTCTCGATGACACGGCTAGCATTGACGCTTTTGCTGATACGCTGGATAACTTCGGCCGTTTAGGCAGTGGTGGCACATCTATCCATCATGGTACAAATAGAGCCGTTTCACTGATGCTGGATGCGGTTGCCAACGACATTATTGAAACCAGTAATCTGGTAATTGATATATCCGGTGATGGTACTGGTTTTACTAATTTGGATGTAGCTGCTCGTGACAATGCTGCTGCTAACGGTATCACTATCAACGGGCTGCCGATTGGTTCCAGTTTTATTACCGATTACTATATAGACAATGTGATTACTGCCAACGGTTTTGCTGTCAATGCTGCCGATTTCAATGATTTCAGCACCGCCGTTCGAGACAAGTTAAATATTGAAACAAATAGCGGGAATGTTCCTGAGCCTGGCACATTGGCGCTACTGGGATTGGGTTTGGCAGGGTTTTCGCTTGTTGGTAAAAAACGCACCGCTTAGTTTTTTGCACCTAAATTTTTCAACAAAAAGCCCGCTTAAGCGGGTTTTTTGTTGTCCGCTGTCTCGTCATGTCTCGCTATTCCCAGTTCCTTGATTTTTCTGGTTAAGGTATTCCTTCCCCAGCCAAGTAATAGTGAAGCATCCCGTTTTCGTCCGGCGGTGTGCTTTAACGCGGTTTTTATCAGTACTCGCTCGAAAACGGGTAACGCCGCGTCGAGGAGGGATGTCTTGCCAAGTCTTAATTCCTGCTCTGCCCAAAGGCCTAAACCTGTTTGCCAGTTTGTGTTGATTGGTGTTGACTCGGTGTTGTCTAAAAGCTCAGGGGGGAGATCCGCCACATGAATTTCTCTACCGCTCGCCATCACGGTTAGCCAGCGGCAGGTGTTTTCCAATTGTCGCACGTTGCCGGGCCAGGGCAGATTGGTTATAAATTGCTCTGTGTTCGCTTTGAGTTCTTTGGCTTCGACATCAAGTTCATCGGCAGCTTTGCGCAAGAAGTAGCGGGTTAACCGGGGTATGTCTTCTTTTCTCTCGGTCAGGCTGGGAAGGTGAATACGAATGACATTCAGGCGGTGAAATAAATCCTCGCGAAAGTCGCCATTTGCCACCAGTTTTTCGAGCTTCTGGTGGGTTGCTGCAATAATTCTTACATCTACTTTGACTAGCGTATTGCCGCCGACCCGATAAAACTCGCCGTCGGCCAGCACTCTGAGTAAGCGGGTTTGCGTTTCGGCGGGCATGTCGCCAATTTCATCGAGGAACAGCGTGCCGTAATTGGCCTGCTCAAACCGACCCTGGCGTTGTCCGCCGGCTCCGGTAAATGCGCCTTTTTCATGGCCAAACAGTTCGGAATCCATCAACTCGCGAGGAACAGCCGCCATATTCAGCGCAATAAAGGGGGCTTTCCGCCTTGGGCTGTGTTGGTGCAGCGCTTGTGCCACCAATTCCTTGCCCGTGCCTGACTCGCCATTGATCAGCACGGTGATAGTCGACTGAGACAGTCTGCCAATGGCTCTGAATACCTCTTGCATGGCAGGTGCCTCACCGATGATTTCGGTGGATTTGACGGGAGCACCTATTTCTCTTGAGAATTCTGCCTTTTTTTCTTGCGCGTGAGTCATGGCGCGCTTGACCAATGCCACGGCTTCGTCGATGTCGAATGGCTTGGGCAGGTACTCGAAAGCACCACATTGATAAGATGAGACGGCGCTGTCCAAATCAGAGTGTGCAGTCATCACGATGACAGGTAACTCCGGGTGCTGTTTATGGATCGTCTGTAGCAGGTCAAGTCCATTGATCCCAGGCATCCGGATGTCGGTGATAATGACTTCGGGTTGTTGAGCCGATAACTGCTTGAGTAGGTCGTTGCCGTTGGCAAAAGAGTGCGTCGATATAGCTGCTTGTTGCAAGGCGCGCTCGATAACCCATCTGATGGATCGATCATCGTCGACGACCCAGACACTGGCTGCTGTGTTCATTCAGTTTGCTCTTATGTCAGTTTTTTCTAAAGGGATATAAATATTGAATGTCGTTTTACCGGGCTCACTTTCACATTCTACAAGGCCGCCGTGTTGGCCAATAATGCTCTGGGTGATCGACAGACCCAGCCCGGTACCCTCGGGCCTGCCGCTGACCATCGGGTAAAAAAGGGTATACCGCATTTCATTCGGGATGCCCGGGCCATTGTCGACTATCTTGATACAACACACCAGACGATAGTGCTGGTGACCCAGGGTAAATTGTCGTATCGTCCGGGTCTGTATCGTGATGCTCGATACCGTCTGTGTCGATCGGCTAGTGCTGGTGTCACTCAACAGTGCCTGCATCGCATTGCGCACAATATTGAGAAAAGCCTGAATGAGCTTTTCTTTATCACCGGCAAACTCCGGAATACTGGGGTCGTAGTCTCGAATAAATCTGATACGCCCTTGGGCCTCGGCATCGATCAGGTTGAGCACTCGCTCCAGTACTTCATGTACATTGGTTGGTTTCGGTTGGGCGAGATTGTTTGGCCCCAGCATCCGGTCAACCAGATTTCTCAGGCGATCCGATTCTTCGATAATGATGCGGGTATATTCTTGTAGTGACGGGTCAGGCAGTTCTTGGTCGAGCAACTGCGCCGCGCCTCGAATACCTCCCAGTGGGTTTTTGATTTCGTGGGCAAGCCCGCGTGCCAGAATACGAGAAGTCTCTCTCTGTGCCAGCATTTCTTTTTCGCGGTTGATACGGATGAGTCGATCACGGGCAACCAGTTCCATAAGCAACTTGACAGAGTTGCCATCCTGAAACGGTGTTACCGTGTAGTCTACCTGGATGTTGTTCGCTGAATGTAGATGTAAAGTCGCTTCCCGCTTGGTGTAAGGGTTGCCACTTTGCAGTGATTCTTTCATTGCAGCCAGAGCTTGCTTCGAGTCGACGAATAGCTCTTGCACAGACGTGTTTTTCAAGCGTTTTTCGCTGATCTCGAGTAGCATTTCTGCGGCGAGATTCAAGTAAATTACGGTCATACTGTCGTCCAGCAGGATGACTGAATTGGCCAGGTTTTCCAGAATTTTCTCATGTATGTTCATTAAAAAATCACTCCGGGCATCCGTAGCGAACCAAAAAAGCCGACAAAAATGTCGGCCTTCTAGCGCTGGTCCAGGTGCCAGGCACGTTTGCCAAGCACCTGGTGTCAGCTCGATGACTAGCGAGAGCAGAAAGCTAGCACGAATAGTACAGGTCAAACTCAACCGGGTGCGTGGTCATGTTGAGACGCTCCACTTCACCACGCTTCAACTCGATGTAACCGGCAATCATGTCTTCAGTGAAGACGCCACCTTTGGTCAGGAACTCGTGATCCTTTTCCAGGCTGTCCAGTGCCGATTCAAAAGTTTCGGCAACAGTTGGAATATTCAATGCCTCTTCTTTTGGCAGATCATAGAGGTCTTTGTCCATCGCATCGCCGGGGTGGATCTTGTTCTGAATGCCGTCCAGGCCAGCCATCAGCATGGCTGCGAATGCCAGATAGGGGTTGGCTGTTGGGTCGGGGAAGCGAACTTCAATACGGCGAGCTTTGGCGCTGTTAACGAAAGGAATCCGGATAGAAGCGGAACGGTTGGAAGCTGAGTAGGCCAGCATAACAGGCGCTTCAAAACCAGGTACCAGGCGCTTGTATGAGTTGGTGGACGCATTGGTGAATGCATTGATCGAGCGAGCGTGCTTGATAATGCCGCCAATGTAGTACAAAGCAGTTTCGGACAAGCCGGCATAGCCGTCACCCGCCATGATGTTGACGCCATCTTTTTGCAAGGACTGGTGAACGTGCATACCGGAGCCATTGTCACCCACAACCGGCTTGGGCATGAATGTGGCGGTTTTGCCATAAGCGTGCGCCACATTGTGGACACAGTACTTGAGAATCTGCACTTCGTCTGCTTTCTTGACCAGGGTATTCGCGCCAACACCGATTTCACACTGGCCGGCGGTACCGACTTCGTGGTGATGGACCTCGATCACCAGGCCCATGGACTCCATGGCCGAACACATGGCGCCACGCAGATCGTGCAGAGAATCGACAGGAGGAACAGGGAAATAGCCGCCTTTGACGCTTGGTCGGTGACCGGTGTTGCCACCTTCAAATTCTTCATGTGAGACCCATGCGGCTTCATCGGAGCTGACTGAGTACATGGCCCCATTCATATCGGTTTTCCACCTTACATCGTCGAATACGAAAAACTCCGGTTCCGGGCCAAATAGGCAAGAATCAGCGATACCGGTTGATCTCATGTATTCTTCTGCGCGTCTTGCCACTGAGCGGGGATCGCGCTCATAGCCTTGCATAGTGGTCGGTTCTACGATGTCACAGGTGATAATGAGCGTGGTATCTTCGGTAAAGGGGTCAATAACAGACGTGCTGTCATCGGGCATAAGAATCATGTCGGATTCATTGATGCCTTTCCAGCCGGCAATGGAAGAGCCATCGAACATCTTGCCTTCTTCGAAAAAATCATCAGAGACTTCAGATACTGGAAGAGTGACATGCTGCTCTTTGCCGCGGCTGTCGGTGAAGCGCAAGTCGATCCATTTCACGTCGTTTTCTTTGATAAGGTTTAGCGTGTTCTCTGACATATAGTTACTCCGTATTTCCTGTTGTATGAATATTTGCTATGCCTGTACTACAGATTTCCAGGTTGCGCCCGCTAGTCAATTAGCGAGACTCTGTTGTGTTCTGATGCTGCCGAGCGAAGAGCATACCATGACTCGCAAAGGTGCGCTCAAAAATTTACTTCCAGTGAATTCTTTTGGGAATAACTAGCGATAAGCAAATTATATGCCGTTATTTTAAATCGTACTGTAATATATTGAATTTTAAAGAAAAATAATTTTAGCTGAAGAGCTATGGGTAAGAGCGCTTACTTTGCTGCACCATTATTGAGCTTGTCTAATGTAGATGCACAAATATCGTGCACCGGTAGATATGCTTTATTGATCTGTGCCACTTGACTCCGCATGGTCAGGTTTTAATAGGTTTTAGATGCTTATTTGAGTATAATTCGCCACTTTTGAAACAGGCAGGCTGAAGTAGAGTGATTGATAATTTAAGAAATATTGCGATTATTGCCCATGTCGACCATGGTAAAACCACCCTGGTAGACAAATTGTTGCAGCAATCCGGCACCCTTGAGAGAAAGGAACAGGATAGTGAGCGGGTAATGGATTCAAATGACCAGGAACGGGAGCGCGGCATTACCATTCTGGCAAAAAATACCGCCATTACCTGGAATGACTATCGTATCAACATAGTGGATACACCGGGACACGCTGATTTTGGTGGCGAGGTGGAACGGGTGCTCTCTATGGTGGATTCAGTATTATTGCTTGTCGATGCCGTCGATGGCCCGATGCCACAAACCCGTTTTGTGACGCAGAAAGCGTTCGAGCAGGGTTTGAAGCCTATTTTGGTGATTAACAAGATCGATCGGCCAGGTGCCCGCCCGGATTGGGTGATGGGTGAGGTGTTCGATCTTTTCGATCGGCTGGGAGCGACGGAAGAGCAGTTGGACTTTCCGGTGATCTATGCGTCTGCGCTGAATGGTATTGCCGGAGATGACCCGGAAAAAATGCATGAAGACATGACGCCGTTGTTCGATATGGTGATCAACAGCGTTCCGGCACCGTCGGTCGATCCAGATGGGCCTTTTCAAATGCAGATATCATCACTTGATTACGACCCGTACGTGGGTGTCATCGGTATTGGTCGGATTTCTCGCGGTAAACTCAATCCGAGCACTCCGGTCACCGTGATCGATCGCGATGGTAACACCCGAAATGGTCGAGTCCTGGAAGTCAAAGGTTTTATGGGATTGCAGCGGATTGGGGTGAACGAGGCGTCGGCTGGCGATATCGTCTGCATATCGGGGGTGGATAAGTTGAATATCTCCGATACCTTGTGCAGTCCCGATGTGGTTGAAGCTTTGCCACCATTGAAAGTGGATGAGCCTACTATCACCATGACGTTTCAGGTCAACGATTCCCCCTTTGCCGGCAAAGAAGGCAAGTATGTGACCAGTCGGAATATCAAGGATCGACTGGATAAGGAGTTGATTCACAATGTCGCTTTGCGGGTCGAGCCCGGTGATACGCCGGAAAAGTTCCAGGTATCCGGGCGGGGTGAACTGCATCTGTCGGTATTGATCGAAGCCATGCGTCGAGAAGGCTTCGAGCTGGGTATTTCGCGTCCCGAAGTGGTGCAAAAAAACGTCGATGGGGAAATCCACGAGCCCTTTGAATATGTGGTAATCGATGTGGAGGAGCCGCATCAGGGCGCGGTGATGGAGGAGATGGGTAACCGGCGCGGTGAGTTGAAAAATATGACCCCAGACGGCAAAGGGCGGGTTCGACTGGAGTTTGTGTCGCCGGCACGAGGGTTGATTGGTTTCCGCTCGTTGTTTCTGACCTTGACTTCCGGTTCAGGAATTATTACCAATGTGTTTGATCATTATGGCCCTGCCAAGCCAGCCGAGCTGGCATCCCGCGTCAATGGTGTCTTGGTTTCGATGGTGAATGGCAAAGCCCTCGGTTATGCGCTTTACAACCTACAGGATCGGGGCAGAATGTTTATCGACCCCGCCACCGAAGTCTATGAAGGTATGATTATTGGACTGCACAGTCGGGACAATGACTTGGTGGTGAACCCGACCAAAGCTAAGCAACTGACCAATGTACGTGCGGCAGGCAGTGATGAAAACATTGTTTTGACGCCACCGGTCAAGCATACGCTCGAACAGGCACTGGAGTTTATCGAAGATGACGAGCTGGTGGAGGTGACGCCAGCCTCTATCCGGTTGAGGAAAAAATTTCTGAAAGAACATGAGCGTCGAAGAGCCAGCAAGTCTTGAACGGGCCTCAGCTGGTTTTTCGCAGGCCTTGGGTCAGTGCGAGCGCGAAGAACTCATGGTGACTTGAACAACAATCGGTTACGAAAGGGAACAGAACGATTAGTTCCGCTCCCTTTTTTGCGTTATAGTCTTGGCCTGGGTGTGAATAATAAAAAATCAGGAAGAATCCTGGTTTTACAGCCGGTTTGGTAGTTGGCGATGCCTCCTGCAGTGGCAGAGCACGCTCTCGGTCTATTGAAAAGGAAGTGACGAGCTGATTATGTTTAGCCTATATCCAGAGATCAAGCCAAATAATGAGTATCGTTTGAAGGTCGATGACATTCATGAGTTGTACGTTGAAGAGTCGGGTAATCCGAAAGGTATTCCGGTGCTGGTTGTGCACGGGGGGCCTGGAGGGGGCTCGGAACCCTATTATCGTCGCTTTTTTGACGCGGAACGTTTTCGTATTATTATTTTTGATCAGAGGGGAGCGGGTAAGTCGACACCGTTGGCCGAACTGAAGAATAATACTACCTCGCATCTGTTGGCCGATATCGAGCGGATTCGTTTGTTTCTGAATGTTGATAAATGGCTGTTGTTCGGTGGCTCTTGGGGCTCGACATTGAGTTTGGTTTACGCCCAGACGTACCCCGGGCGCGTGCTTGGCCTGATATTGCGAGGCGTGTTTCTCTGTCGTGAACAAGACTTCCACTGGTTTTATCAGGATGGTGCCTCCCGGGTGTTTCCCGATTATTGGCAGGCGTTCATTGAGCCTATTCCCGAGGCTGAGCGCGGCGATTTGATGGCCGCTTACCATCGGCGCCTTACCAGTAGTAACGAGCTGGAGCAGATTCAGGCCGCGAAAGCCTGGTCAGTCTGGGAAGGGCGATGCGCAACGCTGCATCCAAACCAAAAGGTCGTAGAGCACTTTGGTCACCCTCATGTTGCTATCGCGCTGGCTCGGATCGAAGCACACTACTTTGTCAATAAAGCGTTTCTAAAAACCGATCAAATATTGTCCGAGGCGGACAAGCTAAAAGATATTCCGGGCATTATTGTACACGGTCGATACGATATGGTGTGTCCACTGGATAATGCGGTGGCACTAAAAAAACGCTGGGATAAAGCCGATTTGAATATTATTCGCGATGCCGGGCATTCGGCAATGGAGTCGGCGATTGTCGATGCGCTTGTCAAGGCTTGCGAAAAAATGAGTGATAAATTTGGTGCTCGTTTCTTATAGCGCGCTGGTTACTTTCTAGTATGATTGTTCTAAATTCAAGGCGTAGCCTGCGCAACACAGTAGTGGTTTTTCATTGTTTGGTTCAGAGCTGTGAAAGGTTTGATTCAGCGGGTTTCTTCCGCAAGTGTGCTGGTGCAAGGAAATATGGTTGGTCAGATTGGGCATGGCTTGTTGTTGTTTCTCGGCGTAGAGCAGAGAGACACAGAGGCTTTGGCTCTGAAGCTGTTGAAAAAAGTCGTGTCGTATCGTGTGTTTGCCGATGATAAAGGCCGGATGAATAGCAGTCTGATTGATGTCCAGGGTGGTCTTTTGGTTGTTTCCCAGTTCACCCTGGTGGCGAACACTGCAAGGGGTTTGCGGCCCGGGTTCTCATCGGTTGCCTCGCCAGAGCGTGCGGAGAGTTTGTATGACGACTTTCTTCGGCAGGCCAGATTGGTGCACTCCGAGGTGCAGTCGGGTGTATTTGGTGCGAATATGCAGGTCAGTCTGATAAACGATGGGCCGGTCACCTTTCTATTGGAGGTTTAGGTGCATTGGATGCGTTGGTTTTACTTTGTATCAGATTGATATAATAAAATATTATAAATAAAATTTGCAAAATTGAACGGATTGCATTAAACCTATTGTAGGTATTGGTTTAAATAACAATGCTAACTCTTTGTTTTATGGTTTAGTGACCTACCGTTGAAAGGCTCATAGCAAATAGGAGGTAGATTGGCGAGATACAAATCAAAAGATACCTGGTGTGGTTGTGTATTTCTTCACAAGAAATGATTGCAATATGTCACAAAAATGGCATATCGTTCTATTATAAATGCGGGCAATGGTGCGCATAATAATAATTAACAAGGGCTAGGCCCGAATGCTTTTTCAATAAAGAAGTTAACATTTAACTAACAAAAGGAAGACGAAATGAAAAGAACTCTGATTGCTTCAGCTATTGCAGCTGCGACTCTATCTGTCAATGCTTTCGCTGTTGACTCCATGCCAACTTTTTATGGAAATATTCAATTAGCGTACAGCGCTGTTGATAATGGTGATAATTGGGATGAAGATTTTTACGATAACGGATCAACTTTCGGTATCGAGCATTCTCACGAGTTATCTCCAGGACTGGAAGGCTTTTTGAAAGCTGAATTCGAATTCAACGCGGCTGACAAAAACGCCTCCAGTGGCTTGTCCGGTCTTGATGAGGCGTACATAGGTATCAAGGGTGACTTTGGTAAAGTCTGGGTGGGCAGTGATGATACGGCGTATGAAAATGTCAATGTTATCGACCATTATGAGACTGCCGGTATCGCAGGTGATTTGGCTGGCGTACAGGAAGGTGACACCTTGCAGTACAAAACACCAGAAATGGGTGGCGGTCTGGCGGTTCAGCTTACCTTCGAGATGGAGTCTTCTGCGCAACATGATGGCGCGATTTCCATTGAATACGCAATGGATGCCATCACGCTGATTGGCGCTTATGCACTGGCTGACGAAGGCGAAGATTCCTACGGGGTCGCCGCGACAGCGGAGTTGGGTGATATTTCAGTCGCCGCCCAGTTCGAAAACCAGGATGAGACCAATCTGTATGGTATCAATGCGGTTGCTGTTATGGGCGACAATCAGTTCGCTGCCGGTGTTGCGTATACGGATCTAGATGCCGATGAAATCTTGGCCGTTTCGGGTCAGGCATTGCATAATATGTCGGACAATATGTATGTGTATGTCGAAGGTCTGTATGAAGACGTAGACAGTGCTGATGATGCAACAATCACTCTGGCTTTGGGTGCAACTTACTCATTCTAGGCTTTCTTGATTGAGTTTGGGTTTGCCATCATGGAAAAGACCGGTGCCTTTGGGCGCCGGTTTTTTTTGGTGAAACCATCCGAGTCAATTTTTTCGGAGAAACGGAGAGGGGGCAAGGTTATGGCCACAGAAATCGAGTTAAAGTGTACCACTTCATTGCCCGGCTTGGACCAGGCCCGAAAGCTGTTTATGGCGCTGCAGGTGCTGGACTCGAAGCAGGTCACCTTGGTCAATCGCTACTATGATACGCCCGACTTTCAACTGAACAGGCATCAGGTTGCGCTTCGGGTCAGAAAGAACAATGATCAGTTTATACAAACACTAAAAACCAAGGGGGAAAGCACTGGTGGGCTGCACCAGAGGGGCGAATGGGAATGGCTGGTGCCGACTGATAGTCTGGATTTGAACTTGTTGCAAGATGCCTCCTGGCCTGCGGATATCGATGCCAACTTACTTAAACCAGCGTTTGCAACCAATTTTGATCGAACCCAGATCACATTGGAGTTCAATCAGTCAGAAATTGAAGTGGCGATCGATCAGGGGGAGGTTTCGTCGTCCGGGCAAATGATGCCGTTATATGAGGTTGAGTTTGAACTCAAGAGAGGCAAGGTGGCTGACTTGTTCGCTATTGCCAGATTTATGGCCGAAACCATCCCGTTTCAGGTGAGTGATGTCAGCAAGGGAGAGCGAGGTTACTTTTTAGGGGGTGTTTTATCTTTGCGTTCTGCTGCAGAGCTGTTATCACTGGCCAATCAGTCGACGGCTGATGCGATTATTTCAAATTGTATAGAAAGCTGGGTAGCTGCGCTGGATGCGACCTATTTAACGGGTGATGTCGAGTATCTGGCTACGGCCATAGGCGTCATCGATCGGTTGTTAGTCAGTATTGTCGAGAATGCAGCGGATTTTGGCTTCCACAACCCACAGCTGGCAGATTGGTTGACAAAAGAGCGTGATCGCCTGGACAAGGTCGCTTCACGAACCAGGGAGAGGTTTGATCAGGATATTGCGCAAGGAAGCCAAGAGGCTGCAAATGCCCTGATATTTCTAATGGAGTACGTGACCGAAGAGAGCTGACCGGTGATAAGAGAGGGCAGTTGACAACTGCCGGATATCCCACCCCGGGAGCCAACCACAGGGTGGAACAATCCAGAAATGTCTAAAACTTAAAGGTAGCGGCGATAAAGTAAACCCAAGGGTCTATCTTGACATCGGTCGTTGCCTTGACCGTTCCGGCATTGGTTTCTGCGGTAACGGTCGCTTCCGTATCGATATCGATCCACCAAGCGGCACCGTTAATGCCAAATTTATCGGTGATGGCATAGTCAAAGCCGAATTGGAGTGCGGCTCCTATTGAGTCATCGAGCTCCAAATCTGTGCTGGTTGCGACTACGCCTGCAACGGGCGTTTCTGCGATGCTTGCCAATACCCCGACAGCATCGGTAAGCGTGCTGGTGGTGTCTTCCTGGAAGAAGATGGTGTAGTTTAATCCGGCACCAATATAAGGTTGGAACTTTTCTTCCGGGAAGGGTAAATAGTATTGTACTGAAACGGTGGGGGGTAAGTGCTTGGTTGAACCCAGTTTGCCAACACCTGCAATGGCTCCAGCCGCATAGATGTCATGGCTGAACGGGGTGGCGGCTAGAACTTCAACGCCGATGTGATCGGTTAGCATGTAAGTCCCGGTCAAACCGAGTTGGATGTTATTGTCAACACCGACTTCAGCACCAGCCACGTAGCCAAGGTCTGGAGAGTTTACCCGAATACTGGAACTTTCTTCCCTTGGTTCAACCAAAATTGGTCCGGCTCTAAGGATAATATCACCTTTTTCATGAGCTATTGCAGCGCCCGAGGCCGTTGCCGCTGTAACAGCTGTTGTCACTAGCAGGGTGTTTAGTATTTTTTGAGCCATGGCATTTGTCCTATTCTACTAAGTGTGTCAAAAAAGATTGTAGTGATGACTGATAATTAGTTTTTGATTTAGGGCAAAGAATACCAAGCTGTCTAGTGAAATCATCTTTGCCGAAACGGCTGATTGATGTAGGTCAATTGGCGCATGTTTATTTTTCAATTTGATTTTCACCTTCAGTCTGGGGATCGGTAAAGGGGGGCGTATTGAACTCGTCAATAAATATTTGCCAGAAAGCGAGGAACAATGCCCCAAGAACCGGGCCGATCACGAACCCGTTCAGGCCGAACAGGGCGATACCGCCGATGGTCGACAGCAGTACCATGTAGTCCGGCATCTGAGTGTCTCGTCCAACCAGAATGGGGCGCAGTATATTGTCCACAAGTCCTATCACGAAAAAACCAAACAGTACCAGAACAACGCCTTTGACTGGCTCGCCGGTAATAAACAGGTAGAGGGCGGCCGGCGCCCAGATCAAAGCGGAACCGGCGGCCGGCAGCAGGGACAGGATAACCATGACAACACCCCACAGCATGGCACCCTCGATACCTAGTAACCAGAATATGGTGCCGCCCAGAGAACCTTGAACAATAGCGACTACCAGGTTGCCTTTGATCACGGCACGGCAAACTTCGGCAAATTTTTGAAACAGATGCCGCTCTCGCGTGTCACCAAGAGGCAGTGCGCGCACCAATAACTCAGTCAGTTTGTTGCCGTCTCGTAGAAAGAAAAAGGTAAGGTAAAGCATCAATATAAAGTTGATTGCGAAGACAACATACTGTTGGCCGAAGCTAAACGCCTGGGTGGCGAAATATTTACTGGAGCCCAAAGCCATTTTTGACAGCAGTTCTTTGATATTCGCAAGGTCTATACTGAACCGTTCGGCCAACCTTTCAATGGCCGGCATCGCAGATTTGATCTGATCCAGCCACTCTTGTACTTTGATTTCGCCGCTGCTGACTTTTTTGTAAAAGAGTGCTCCCTCTACGCCAAGCATGCCAAGCACAATCCACAATGGAATGACTACGATCAACAGGCTCGCCAGCAGGGTGAGTAACGCATTGCTGTTGTTGCGGCGCGGGTAACGAGCCTGCAAATAATTCTGCAAAGGGTTGAACAGGATCGCCAGCATGGCTGCCCAGAAGATGGCAGAAAAAAACGGCTGAATGATGGCGCCAAAGGTGAGTGAGACAACGGCTAACAGCAATAGAAATGACACATCTTCCAGTTTGTTTTGCATAAGTTTTCCTTGTAGTCGGGTAATCAGGTAATCAAAAATCGGGTGCCGGGTAAAACGCTATCAGGACGCCGCTTCCTATCTTAGGTGCCGCTGGTGAGTGACTGATAAAGTGCCAGGGTCTGGTTTTGCATCGCCGAGAGAAGAAACATTGTGTTCGGGTTTACTTTCAGTGCATTGCCTCGATAGAGTTCCTGCAGTTTTTGTTGTATTTGCATGGGTTGATTCACTTCACATCGGCCGAAAGGGTAGAGTTCTTGTAAAATTTCTCCAACGCCGCCCTGGTCGTAGCCGATAACCGGGGTGCCTATCGCCAATGCTTCCAATACGGTCCGGCCAAAAGATTCGGGTTTGGTCGAGAGCGATAGTACCACATTTGATACGGAGTAAATCTCTTTCATGTCTGACCGGTGGCCGGTAAAAATAACATACTCTTTCAGTCCGAGTTCGGCAACGCGTTTGTAAAGCGCTCTGGCATAGCGTTTCCGTTTCGGGTCTTCACCGCCAACAATCAGTCCTTTTATTCGACGGCAGTTTTTTTTGAGTCCGGCGATGATGGTTAAAAACTCGTTGTGGCCTTTCAGTCTGGTTAACCTGCCTGGCAGAGCCACAACGAAAGCCTGTTCGAGTATCGGATATTGTTGATACCATCGATGTCGCCAGCCGATGTTTGCCTGATAGCCGTAAGGGAATGCCAGGCTGTCGACACCTCGATAAATTAGCTGAATTTTCTCTTGTCCGGTTGCCGGGTAGTTTTGCCTGATGTAAGCGCGGCAGGTGTTGGAAACCGCTATCACTCTCTCTCCGCAGGTCATGATTTCACTGTATTTGCTGACGCTGTGTAGGCCATGCATGGTACTGACCAAATGCGAGTGCCGCTTTGTTTTCTCCGGCAACTTTCGCCAGGCCAGCCAGGTTATCCATGCCGGCATACGCGAGCGAACGTGGATAATGTCAAACTGTTGCTGTTGCAGCCAGGTGCGAAGTTTTCTTACCTGGAGCAGCGTCAACGGGGATTTTTTACCGATTTGCCACAGCCTGTGTCTGGAACCGTTCGCTTCAAGTAGTGCAACCAGACTGCCTCCCGAAGAAATCACCCAGGACTCGTGCCCATCGGCAACCAATGCGCTGGCTATCTCCAATGTACCCCGTTCCACGCCTCCGTTTTCCAGGCTGGGTAAAACTTGTAACACTTTCAGGTGCCTTGTCATGGTTTTTTTCCTTGTCCGGGCCTGGGTAGTGGCATTGCTCAGGGGGCTGGACGGAATGGCTTTTGGGCTTTGCTTTTGAGTCGATCGAGCAACCAGTGGGCGGCACGTTCGGCTTCACAAAATGGCTTGTCATCTTTGTTTTTGTGCATTTTACCGGAAAGCTTCCAATAGGCGAACGGGGTAACCCGTTGATATTCAATCAGCCTGCTGATGCCGCGAACAATCCGGCCGGGTTTGATCGGTGTCATATCAAACAGGCCGGTGGCAGAACCCGAGGTAATGGCTTCGTATACCATTGAGACGCTGTCTGGCGTCACCCAGATTTCTGCGGCCGACTGATATTGATTGGCCAGCCAGTCTAGTTCAGTGGTGTCCTGCGGGAAAATGGAGACGCGATCAGTGAGTCCTTGCCTGGCCAATTTTTGCTTTAATTCGGGAAGGAAGTCGGCGGGTGTTCTTCTCGAATTGGTCAGATGCCAGTGGCGTTGACTGGCAGATACCAGCGAAACCACTTGCATGACTATATTCGTGTTCGACCATTCGTAGTGCCGGGATTGGCCGCCAATAAGGATCAACCCCGTGCGGGTTCCCGGTGACCGGTCAGTCTGCGGTTGTACCTGATTCAATACGCCGTCTGTAGTCAGGATATTATTTTTTTCGGTGACATTGTCGTGAGCGGGAATGATGGCGTAATCGAACAGAAATAGTGGTAAAGACGGTTTCATCAGTATACAGGTTTGCGCATTTCGTCCCAGAATCAGCACGTATTTTTGGGTTTTGTGTCCGGCTCCAATCACGATATCAGGGTTAAACCCCGCTTTTTGTTTGGCAAAGCAGCTAAGCCACGAGCAGTGTGGATGGTTTACCTCGATCCATCGTGACTCGGTTTGGCTGAGGCGTTGAAGTTGAAACAGCAGACCTTTCAGTTGGTTCAGGTGGCCGGGTTTGCCATCGGTGACCAAAAGAATCTTTAGTCTGGTGTCGGAACTGGATGAAAAAGACATGGGATAGGTCGTGATTCCCGCTATACCGGCTGAACCGAATCGACTAGCCTGGATTACTGACACTCGTTTGGGTGTTACACGCTCTGCCTGGATGCCGACTCACTATAAACAGTAAGATCAGGTATTGTAAAGAGCCGGTTTTGACTTATAGTACTCGCGTTCGTTTGCGGACATTGTCAAACTTGCGTTGGTGACTGAAACTATTATGGGGCGTTATTTTTACACTTTTGTCTATTGTCTAATTTTTCCTTTTATCCTGTTGCGCCTGTGTTATCGGGCACGCAAAGCGCCTGCTTATCTGGATCGATGGCAGGAACGACTGGGCCGGCTGCCCGTCTCATCCAGCATTCGTTTAGTCAGACATCAGCATAACCCGAACGCAAAAACACTTTGGCTACACTCGGTTTCTGTTGGAGAAACGGTGGCGGCAACACCATTGATCCGACAACTGCTGGCTAAACGTCCCGATCTGGAAATCATAGTGACCACCATGACTCCGACTGGCTCCGAACGGGTGCTACAAACCTTTGGTGACCAAGTGATTCACGCCTATGCGCCTTATGATACGCCGGCAGCCGTCCAGCGATTTTTATCAGTGGTGAAGCCGGATATGCTGGTGATTATGGAAACGGAATTGTGGCCTAACATGATTCACTATTCGCGTCAGACCGGCGCAGAAGTGCTGCTGGTCAATGGTCGTTTATCGGCGGGTTCGGCAAGAGGCTATAGCAAGGTAGGCTGGTTGGTTGGCCCGATGATTCGAAACTTCTCACGTCTGCTGGTTCAGAATGCCGAGCACGCGATGCATTTTCGTTCTCTCGGTGCGAAACCGGAACAAGTCACTGTGACAGGTAGCATCAAATTTGATATCAGTGTCGAGCAATCTATCCGGGTGGCGGGCCAGTCACTGCGGGCGACACTGGGTCGACAGCGTCGGGTCTGGATTGGTGCAAGCACGCATCAGGGAGAAGACGAAATCTTGCTGCGGGTGCATCAGAAGCTTTTGCAAACCTGCCCCGAGAGCACCTTGATTCTGGTACCCAGGCATCCTGAGCGGTTTGCCGCCGTTGTGCAACAAGTTGCCGGCTCTGGGTTTCGCTATTCACGCCAGAGTGAATGTTCCGCGTGGGTTGAAAACCAGGCTGTTCAGGTTCATGTTGGCGACACAATGGGCGAATTGCTGTCACTGTATGCCGCGAGTGATATTGCTTTTGTCGGTGGCAGCTTGGTGCCTGGTGGCGGGCATAACCCAATCGAGCCGGCAGCGTTGGCTTTGCCTGTGGTTATGGGGCCGCATGTGTTCAATTTTCTGGATATATGCCAGAGCCTGAAAGCGGCGGGTGGGCTTGAATTGATTGAGGGTGAGGATGACCTGTTTGTGGCCATTCACGCACTTTTAGCGAACCAGGAAAAATCCCGAATAGCCGGACGTGCTGGTGCTCAGTTTGTCAAGGATAACCGGGGTGCACTGGATCGCTGTATCAACGAAATAGATGCACGATTGGGTTGGTAAGGTATGACTATGTGACCTACTGTCTGATCTTGCCGGTTCGGGGGCGCATCGCTATTCTTTTCGCCAGCCACTTGTCAATATCGATGATATCCTGCGGGCTGAGCGAGCCGGCGGCTTGTTTCAGGCGCAGTGTGTCGATAACGTAATCATAGCGCGCGACCGCGTAGTCTCTCAGTGCCGTGAAATAATTCCGTTCGGCGTCGAGCACTTCGACAATATTACGCGTGCCTACCGAATAGCCTGATTTAGTGGCTTCAAGTGCGCTTTCGCGGGAAACGATATTCTGTTTTTGCGAACTGACTGTTTCGATATCGGTGAGAATCGTTCGATAAAGAGTCGTGGTATTGAGTTTTACCTTGCGTCTTGTCGTCTCCAGATTCAGTTCGGCTTCTTGCAATTGGTACCTGGCCTGGTGAATTGCCGCTTGTGTGCCGCCTCCTTGATACAGAGGCATATTCAATTGCAGAGCCAGAACAGTGCTTGCCTGGTTATCATCTGCCGGGGCCAGGCCGTGGAATTCGGTATCATTGTAACTGGCGACCAGATCCAGCGTCGGATAGTGCCCGGCCTGTTTGGTTTTGAGCTGTAATTGTTGAGCCCTGGTTGTCAATTGGCTGATCCGTACCGACAAGTTGTCTCGGGTTGCTTGAGCTACCCATGCGCTCACGTTCGCCGGCGTTGGCTGGATGATCGGAAAGCTGGCTTTTAGGTCGAGAATGGAATCATAATCGACGCCTGATAATTGAGTCAGTGTTGCATTGGCGATATCGAGAGAGCTTTGCGCCTGAATTCTGGCCGTTTTGGTGGCATCATAATTAGCCTTGGCTTCGTGGACTTCGGTAATGGTAATGAGTCCGACATCGAACCTTTCTTTCGCTTGTTGCCACTGGCGTTTGAATGCCGCTTCGGCGGCTTGGGTTGTGGTCAGGCTCTCCTGGGCTTTCAGTACGTTGAAGTAGGCGGTGGCAAGGTCAAGGATAAGCTGCTGTTGTTGGATAGAAAACCGGGTTTGTGCTATTTGCGTGTTTTCCAGGCTTGTTTGGTAGTCGAACCAGGCTTGTGCTCTAAAAACTGGCTGGGAGAGGCTGAGTTTGAAGCCGGTTGTTTTGTAGCCGTCATCGCCAAAATCGGATGAATTGTCGAGATGCTGCGCTGACCCGGTAAGATTGATCTGGGGCAGTAAGCCCGCTTTCGCGAGTGACTCACCTTGTTTTTCTGCCATCAGTGAGGCCCTGGACGCCGCCAGCTCAGAGTCATACTTCAGTGCATCCTGATAGGCGGTCACCAGACTTGCGGCCTGAATCTGGATATGGGTGGATAAACCGAGTAGGGTAACCAATGCCATTGTTTTGAAATGTCTGTTTTTTGCCATTGCGATAGGTTTCTCTTGTTTTTTGGTTTTTACCCGACTCAATCTGCATTTTTATGATTAGCCGCACTGATACAATGAAAGTTTTAGGTGTAAACATTCAGACCTTAGCATAAACAATCTTCTGCGGTAAAGTGGGCGTGTGATAGAGATTGGCGATTTATCCCTGTATCGGGTACATTGGTCGGCTAAGAAGTGGTCGGCAAGTCTGCTGAGACCGAGTTCCGGGATACGCAATGTGATTGGTTTCGGCTGGTGCGACACCTTGGGCTGTTGGGGTTCCTGATCAACTGGAGCATCACAGGATGGATAAACGTCAAGTGTTCGATAGCGCGGATGTGGAAATAATCAGCGACAAGCTGATTTATGATGGCTTCTTTTCGATGAGAAAGCTCGCTCTGCGGCACAAGCGGTTTGCAGGTGGCTGGACGCCGGTTTTTCAGCGAGAAGTGTTTTGTCGTCAGGAGGCGGCTTGTGTTCTGCCTTACGATCCAGAGCGCGATATGGTGGTTTTGCTCGAGCAGTTCCGGATTGGCGCCATCGATAGCGATCAGTCTCCCTGGTTGATTGAATTGGTGGCCGGAATAAATGATAAAAACGAATCCTTGCAAGAAGTCGTTCGCAGAGAAGGAGTCGAAGAAGCCGGGATCGCTATTGGCGAGTGCCTGCCAATCTGTGAGTATTTTGTCTCTCCAGGTGGTGCCACGGAAAAAGTGCATATTTTTTGCGGACGCACTTCGACCGAAGGTGCCGGAGGTATTCATGGGCTGTCTGCGGAGTGTGAAGATATTAAAGTCCATGTATTGTTCAGGGATGCCGCCTATGCCATGGTGGAGTCAGGCCAGATAAACAATGCGGCATCTATTATTGCGTTGCAGTGGCTGCAGTTGAACTACAAAAAAATCAAGCGACAGTGGATCCTTGAGTGTTGAACGCGGGACATAAAAGAAAGAGGTACGTGGCAGACTTGCGTCGATTGGGGGCTTTGGGTGAGCTCAATTATCGCCGGATTTGTCAATTGACCGGAGAAAGTGAGACCGGAACCAGTCGAAAGTTTAGTCTTCGCAACGGTGATACCTATATGGGAACGGTGAGTATTTCGCTGGTCGAGCGTTGCAAGTTTACGGATACCCTGTATCTGGAGCAGACCCGCAATAGTGGTAGGTGGATCAACAATCCACAGTTTACCGTGCGCAGTTACCATGATGCTCGGATGGCTGAGGTGATCAGTTGTTTTCGCTACCGCCGGGTCGAGGCGGTCAATGCCTTCCCCAGCACCTTTATGCATCATCCCGATGAGAAGGTTCAAATCAATTCGTTTTTATCCGACTGGCTGGCATTCTGTCTTCAGTTTGGCCATGCGCTGGGCGCGATAACTCCTTTCGCTGCCCGGCATGAATACTGAGTCTTGGTTTATGGTTACTAACGAGAGAGCGATACAAATCGTTCAGATTACTGACTGTCATCTGACGCGCGAGGCAGGTGGTGAGCTGTTGGGGGTAAATACCCGTGATAGTCTCGATGCGGTGTTGGCGTTGATAAAGACCAATCACCCTTCGCCGGATATTGTGCTTGCCTCTGGCGATATCGCCCAGGATGGATCGGTCGCGGCCTATCGATGTTTTAAAGAAAAGACGGCATTCTTTGACTGTCCTGTTTATTGGTTCGCTGGCAATCATGATAACCTCGAGAAAATGGCACAGGTAACGAAGGGCAGTGATGTGCTGACAAAACAGGTAAGGGTCGGAAACTGGCAATTGTTGCTGCTGGATTCTTCGGTGGCAGGACAGGTATTCGGAAAGATCTCCCCGGCTGAGCTGGAACTGCTTGACCGTGTTTTAGATGCAGCATCGGATCAACATTGCCTGCTAGGCTTGCATCATCATTCGATTGATATCCAGTGCCAGTGGTTGGACGCAATTGGCCTGCATAATCGTGACCAGCTGTTCGAGATAATTGAACAGTACGATAATATCAGAGCTATTGTCTGTGGCCATATTCATCAGGAGCTGGATCAAACCAGCAACGGTATACGCTATTTGGCGGCGCCTTCGACCTGCGTCCAATTTGAGCCGAAGACGAAAGCGTTCTCTGTCGCCAATCAGGCTCCGGGGTATCGGTGGTTGCAGTTATATCCCAATGGTGACATCGGTACAGGTGTTAACCGACTCGATAATTTCAACTATGAAGTCGATGCGAGTAGCGAAGGCTACTAATTTAAGGTGAATTATGGGATACAAAACAAGACTTTATCAGGCGCATCTGGTTTGTGGTGCGAAACTTGTCGATTTTGCTGGCTGGGATATGCCGCTGCATTATGGTTCGCAGATTGAAGAGCATCGTGCCGTGCGATCAGCGGCCGGTATGTTCGATGTATCACATATGACAGTGATCGACATCACTGGCTCACAACGCAAAGCGTTTTTGTCCTATCTTCTGGCAAATGATGTCGATAAGCTGAAAGAGTCCGGGAAAGCGTTGTATTCAGCGATGCTCGATGAGGCCGGCAAGGTGCTCGATGATCTGATCGTGTATTATTTACCCAAAGATGAGAAATATCGTCTTGTCGTCAATTGCGCGACAAGAGAGAAAGACCTGGCATGGATTGACAAACAGGCCGAAAACTTCGAGGTGACCGTTGTCGAGCTGCCCGAGCTGGCCATGCTGGCGGTTCAAGGGCCGGAAGCCATCGCTCGGGTGCTGCAAACAGTAGACACGCAGGCGCAGGCGGTGATAGCAAGCCTGAATGTGTTCCAGGGGGCGGGTCTGGGCAACTGGATGTATTGTCGAACCGGTTATACCGGGGAGGACGGGCTTGAAATCATGCTGCCCGGTGACGAAGTGGCGGCATTCTGGACGCAGTTAACGCGCGCTGGAGTGACCCCCTGTGGTTTGGGCGCGCGTGATACGCTTCGGCTTGAAGCCGGGATGAACTTATACGGTACTGATATGGACGAAAGTGTGACGCCACTGGAAAGCAATATGGCCTGGACTGTCGCCTGGCAACCTGAAAGGCGAGACTTTGTCGGCCGGGCAGCACTTGAACGACAAAAGGCAGAGGGCGTACCTCAGAAACTGGTTGCGGTGGTGCTGGAAGGTAAAGGCATTCTCCGCTCTCATCAGAAAATCGAATTTACCGATGGCAGCGTCGGTGAGCTGACCAGTGGCTCTTATTCCCCGACGCTGGGCTGCTCGATAGCGTTTGCCAGAGTTCCGGCCGGTGCCTGCGGACAAGCTGTGGTTGAGCTGCGCCAAAAAAAAATGCCGGTGCAGTTGGTCAAACCTCCGTTTGTGCGAAAAGGGGAAAAAGTGTTTAGCCCGGTTTCCTGAAATGGCTATAATGCGTGGAACGGGTTCTGGCAGCAGCTTTGATAAAATTTCCTTGATACACTTGCTCCATGCTCGAAAGGTAACTGGGAGCCGATTATAACCGGATAGCCAAACTAGTTTTTGAAGGAAGTGAACTTATGAGCCAAATACCCCATGAATTGAAATACCTGTCCTCTCATGAGTGGATTCGACTCGAGGCGGATGGAGAGACAGTGACTGTTGGTATCACCGACTATGCCCAGGAATTGCTGGGAGATGTGGTCTTTGTTGAGATGCCAGAGCTGGGTGCGATAGTGAATGCCGGTGACGAAGCCGGTGTCGTCGAGTCGGTCAAGGCCGCTTCAGACATTTTTTGCCCTGTGTCCGGCGAGGTGATTGCAATCAATGACAGCCTCGAAGGTGCGCCTGAGCTGGTAAACAGTGACCCTTACAATGATGGCTGGTTCTTCAAGGTAAAGATCAGTGATGCCGCTGATTTGGAATCCTTGCTGGATGCGGAAGGCTATGTCGCTGTTTGTGAAAAAGACGCCCATTAGTTGTTCGTGATACACCGCCTCTGATTTGAGCTCAGGAAACACTTATGCCATTTATTCCCCATACCAAGCGGGATCGGCAACAGATGCTCGACACGCTTGGGGTCGAATCTGTTGCCGATCTGTTTGATGAAATTCCTCGCCATTTATTGTGTGACTCGCTGCAGGATATGCCTTCTGGGCTTACTGAAATGGATATGCTGCGGTTAATGCAGGAGCGTGCCGATCAGGATGCCGGAGTGCTCTGTTTTTTGGGGGCTGGAGCTTATCAGCATCATATTCCGGGCGCGGTTTGGGATCTGGCAACCCGGGGTGAGTTTATGACGGCCTACACGCCCTACCAGGCAGAGGCCAGCCAAGGCACCTTACAACTGGTGTACGAATACCAGTCAATGATGGTGGCCCTGACCGCAATGGATGCCTCCAACGCTTCGCTTTACGATGGCGCATCGGCGTTGGCTGAAGCGGTTTTGATGGCCATCAGAGCGAACCGGAAATCAAAAAGCAAGCGAGTGCTCAGTCTTGGTTCTGTCAACCCATTGTATCGGAAAGCGTTGCGAAGCATCGTCGGCAATCAGAGTATTCAAGTTGTCGATGTGCCGGTTACCGATAAGTTATGCGTGAATAGGCAGATGTTGCAGGCACAAGAGGGTGAAGACTTTGCTGCCCTGGTCATTGCGCAGCCCAACTACTTCGGCAGTTTGGAAAAAGTGGATGAATTGACCGACTGGGCGCACCGGCAAGGCTGGCTGGTTATCGCTGTGACCAATCCTGTCTCTTTGGCGGTACTTAAACCACCGGGAGAGTGGGGCGCCGATGGTGCAGATATCTGTGTCGGAGACGGTCAGCCGCTGGGTATACCACTGGCTTCCGGTGGCCCTTACTTTGGTTTTCTCTGTGCCCGGCAGAAGCTGGTGCGACAAATGCCGGGACGCATTATCGGTAAAACTGTCGATGTTGACGGCAAAGAAGGTTATACACTGACTCTACAGGCTCGTGAACAACATATTCGTCGATCAAAGGCCACATCCAATATCTGTACCAACCAGGGTCTAGCGGTTACCGCCGCGACTGTTTATATGAGTTTGCTGGGGGCGAAAGGGTTGGCATCGGTCGCCTCGGCGTGCCACCGGAATACCAGGAAGCTACGTACTCTGCTGGCCAGACAGGGACGGGTGAAACTGCTGCAATCGACGGATTATTTTCATGAGTGCGTGATTCAACTGCCGGTCTCTGCCCCTTTGGTCTTGGCGCATATGGCGGCAAGGGGCGTGCTTGGCGGTTGTTTGTTAGAACCGGATTATCCTGCATTGACGAATGCGATCACGGTTTGTGTGACTGAAACCAAAAACGAAAACGATCTGGCTATTTATGTCGAGACTCTGGCCCGGGCACTGGATGAAGTGGAGAGCGATAAATGCTGATATTTGAACGTGGTGCCGAGGAAAGAGCTGCCGCCGCACAAATACCTGCAGGCGGAGCGGATTTGTCACAGGATATCTCACCTGGCTATTGTAGAAAGTCTGCGCCTGCGTTGCCTGCTGTGTCCGAGCTTCAGGTGGTGCGGCATTTTACCAATTTGTCGCGGAAAAACTTTTCCATCGATACGCATTTTTATCCATTGGGTTCTTGCACCATGAAGTACAATCCACGAGGTGCGCACCGAGCCGCTACCTTGCCTGGTTTTCTGAATCGTCACCCGCTGGCTCCGGACGAATTGAGCCAGGGCTATCTCTCTTGTGTTTATGACTTGCAGGAAAGACTGAAATTGGTGACTGGCATGGCGGGTGTTTCTCTGGCCCCGATGGCTGGAGCCCAAGGTGAGTTTGCCGGGGTCGCGATGATAAAGGCCTACCATGAACGGCGTCAGGATTTTGCCCGAAAGGAAATTCTGGTTCCGACGGCAGCGCACGGCACCAATCCTGCCACTGCTGTTATGTGTGGCTATAGCGTACGCGAAGTGCCGGTTACCGAACAAGGTGATGTGGATTTCGATGCCTTGGTGTCAATGGTTGGCCCGGAAACGGCCGGGATCATGATGACCAATCCCTCCACTTGTGGTGTTTTCGAGCGTCAGATAGAAAAAATCGCCACGTTGGTTCATGATGCCGGTGGCCTGCTTTATTACGATGGCGCCAACCTGAACGCGATTCTGGGTAAAGTGCGTCCGGGAGATATGGGTTTCGATGTGATGCATATGAACCTGCATAAAACGTTTGCGACGCCGCATGGCGGGGGTGGGCCGGGTTCCGGCCCGGTTGCCGTGAACGAGCGTTTGCTGCCGTTTCTTCCGATCCCTATTGCCGCCAAGGAAGATGTCGGTGGCGTGGTCAATTATTGTTGGCTGGATGAAACGGCATTGCCGGATACGATTGGTCGGTTGTCTGCTTTTATGGGCAATGCCGGTATTATTTTGCGGGCCTATGCTTATGCTCTGTTGTTGGGTAGGGAAGGTTTGGTTCGGGTCGCTGAAAACGCGACGTTAGCGGCAAATTATATGGCAGCCAGGTTGCAGGCCGAAGGTTTTGATCTGGCTTACCCGGAACGAAGAGCGACCCATGAGTTTATCGTTACCCTCTCTGCTCAGCTGAAACGCTATGGTGTCAGTGCGATGGATTTTGCCAAGCGTTTATTGGATTATGGTGTTCACGCTCCGACAACCTATTTTCCAATGCTGGTTCCGGAGTGTTTGCTTATCGAGCCAACCGAAACCGAATCATTGGATGAGCTGGATGCTTTTATCGCTGCGATGGCCAGGATTCTGACCGAAGCCAGGGAAAACCCGGAGATGCTGAAAGGCGCGCCTTATACGATGCCGGTACGTCGCCTGGATGATGTCAAGGCAGCCAGAGAACTGAATCTGGCGTATCAATCAGTCACAGCTGTGTAGGGCCAAGCCATCGGCAGCGATAACTGGAAGGGCAACAGGATGGATGTGGCGACCATTACGTTGAAAGGACAGGCGGATCGTCGTATCCGAGCCGGGCATATCTGGGTGTACAGTAACGAAGTAGACAATAAAAAAACGCCACTCAAACAGTTTTCACCAGGTCAGGAAGTGGCGGTGCAAGCCGCCAACGGCAAGCCTCTGGGCCGAGGCTTTGTCAATCCCAATGCGTTGATTTGTGTGCGTCTGTTCAGCTCGCGTGCCAGCGACCCCTTTTCTGTCAATTTGTTGAAGAAGCGCTTCAAAGATGCGTTGTCTTTGCGGCAACTGCATTTTGACAAACCCTATTATCGTTTTATTTTTGGTGACAGTGACGGGTTGCCCGGTTTGGTGGTCGATCGCTTTGGCGATACTGTGGTTGCGCAAATTTCCAATGCCGGCATGGAGAAGTTCAAGTCCCAGATCGCCGAGGCGCTTGTCGCAATCCTCCAGCCCAAAACCATTTTATTCAAGAATGACGGCAAAATGCGTGAAGTGGAGCAATTGGATTGCTATGTGGAGTCTTTGCTGGGTGAAATGCCGGATACCGTTTTTGTCGAAGAAAACGGGGTCAAGTTTGCAATCGATCCCGTCGCGGGTCAAAAAACAGGCTGGTTCTATGATCACCGAATGAATCGTTTGAAGCTGAAGAACTATGTTGCCGGCAAAAGAGTATTGGATTTATTTAGTTATGCGGGTGGTTGGGGGGTTCAGGCGGCCTGTTTTGGGGCTGACCAGGTGGTCGCCGTGGATGCCTCGCAGAAGGCATTGACGGCGTTGGAGGCGAGCGCCGCGTTAAATGGTGTGAGTGATAAGTGCCAGGTCTGGCTGGGTGATGTTTTTGCTGTCCTGAAAACACTAGCGGTTGAAGCCGAAAAGTTCGATGTGGTGATATGTGATCCACCTGCGCTTATTCCACGACGCAAAGATATCAAAAATGGCGAGCAAGCGTATTCCCGGTTGAATCAAATGGCACTTCGTGTGCTGACGAACCGGGGTATTCTGGTCTCGGCTTCATGCTCCATGCATTTAAGTGCCGAAAGACATATGGCTATTGTGCGTTCAGCTGGGCGTCATGTCGACCGGTTTTTGCAGGTAGTCGATCGGGGCTGGCAAGCACCTGATCATCCAGTTTTGCCCGGTGTGCCTGAAACCGAATATTTAAAAGCGATATTCGTCCGCGCCAGTTGGGGTTGGTGACCATGATGCCGTTGTATAGTCAGTCACACTGATAACCATGCGGATTGATTGGGTCAGGTTAAGCTCTCGATCAGCAGAACGTCAGTATTTGCCATTGATTGGCCAGTGCATAGGCTTTGAGTTTGTCATCCGGGTTGGTGGCAACCGGGTGGTCTACCAGTTTTAGCAGCGGTAGATCGTTATGTGAGTCGCTATAAAACCAGGCGCCTTGTAGTGTTACATTGTTTTGGTGCAACCAGTTTTGCAGACGTGTCACCTTGCCTTCCCGAAAGCTCGGCGTACCGGCTACCTTGCCTGTATATTGACCATCACGCATTTCCGGATCAGTGGCGATTAAATGATCGACATCGAAAAGTGAGGCAATCGGTTCGGTCAGGAAGCGATTGGTCGCAGTGATGATCATGATGAAGTCGCCGTTCTTTCTGTGTCGCTCGATAGTGGCGTGGGCAGTTGCGAATACAATAGGTTTGATTTTTGATTCGACAAAGGTTTGTCGCCATTTGTGCAGTGCTTCGAGCGAGTTATCCCGCAAAGGTGCCAGTGAAAATTCGAGATAGCTTGCCATATCGAGCTGGCCGTTTACATAGTCCCGATAAAACTGGTCGTTCGTTGTCTGGTAAATATTTTTGTCAACGATACCTTGTTCAACTAAAAACTCTCCCCAGGCGTGGTCACTGTCGCCGGCGATTAAGGTGTTATCCAGATCAAAAATGGCCAGCGCCATGATATATCTCCATTTTCCTATGTTTATTGAGAAACTTATTCTATTATTGGAGCATGTTCCGACAGTTCCTTGGGCTTTAACAAAAAAACAGAATAGCCGGAACCTGAATCAGATTTGCTCAATAGGTCAAATTTTGGAAGAATTGGGCGAATTATAGCTTAAGGATTGGTGAGTGTGATAGATGCCGACGGCTTCAGGCCAAATGTCGGAATCATACTGGCAAATCGACATTGCGAATTACTTTGGGCGAGAAGAATCGGTCAGGATTCCTGGCAGTTTCCACAGGGAGGCATAAAAAAGGATGAAACACCAGAGCAAGCACTATTTCGGGAGCTTGAAGAAGAGGTAGGTTTAGCTGCACCCGATGTTGAAGTGGTGGCTTGTACGCACGGTTGGTTACGCTATCGTTTGCCCCATAAAATGATACGGTATTATTCGCGTCCGGTTTGTCTCGGGCAAAAACAGAAATGGTTTTTGCTGCGTATGGTTGCGCCTGATAACAGGGTTTCCTTGACAAAATCTGATTCACCGGAGTTTGATGGTTGGCAATGGGTCAGTTATTGGTATCCTTTGGGTCAGGTGGTTGCGTTCAAGCGCGAAGTCTATCGCAGGGCATTGAAAGAATTGGCCCCCAGGTTGTTCAATGATTCGGAGATTGAGTCGAGACGCTGATAAATGTTGAGTGCACTGCAAAATATATTGCAAAAAGTTGATTCGGCTCGAGATCTGAGTGAGGCGCTGAATATTATCGTTACCATGGTTCAGAGCTCGATGCAAACAGAGGTGTGCTCGGTTTACCTGTCCGATTCCGATACCAACCGATATATCCTGATGGCGACCCAAGGGCTGAACAAATCGGCAGTGGGTCGGGTCAGCCTTGGCCACTCCGAGGGCCTGGTTGGTCTGGTCGGTGTTCGCGAAGAACCTATCAATCTGGAAGATGCCCCATCCCATCCTCGCTATCGCTACTTTCCTGAAACCGGTGAAGAGAGATATCAGTCTTTCCTCGGGGTGCCGATTATCCACCATCGTAAAGTCCTGGGTGTCATCGTTGTACAGCAGCAGAAGAAAAAACGTTGTTTTGATGAGGCCGAAGAGGCTTTTCTGGTAACGATTTCGACGCAGCTTGCGGGCGTGATTGCCCATAGCGAAGCCACTGGCGTGATTGATGGTAAAAACCGGTCAGGCAAAAAACCGAAAGATGTCTGTTTTAAGGGGGTTCCGGGGGTGCAAGGAGTGGCTGTCGGGCAAAGTGTAGTGATGTTCCCGCCAGCCGATCTGGATTCGGTTCCTGATGTTCTCGATGCCGATGTGGATCAGGAAATCCAAGCCTTTGACAAAGCTATTCGGAAAGTCCGTAAAGATATCGAACGTGTCGGTCGTCGGCTCGAGTCTCAACTGCGACCGGAAGAACGGGCCTTGTTCGATGTCTATCTGAGCATGCTTGACGACAATGCACTGGGAGGCGAGGTGGTTGCCCGAATAAAGGGCGGCAACTGGGCTCAAGGTGCATTGAGACAGGTGGTCAACGAGTATGTTCGCCATTTTAAAATGATGGGGGACGCTTATCTTTCGGAACGTGCAGTGGATGTCAAAGACCTGGGGCGCCGGGTCTTGGCCTATTTGCAAGAGAATGTCGAGCAGGTTAAAAGGGACTATCCGGACAATACGATATTGGTCAGTGATGAGTTGACGCCGGCGATGTTGGGGGAGGTGCCCAGGCATAAACTGTTCGGTCTGGTATCGGCAAAAGGATCCGGAAATTCGCACGTCGCGATTCTGGCGCGTGCAATGGGAGTGCCCACTGTAATGGGCGCTGTCGATATCCCGGTTGCCCAGTTGGATGGGCGAGAGCTGGTAGTCGATGGCTACAATGGCCAGATATATGCTTCGCCATCGGCAGAGCTTAGAGGCTACTATGACTCGATTGTAGAAAAAGAAAAAGAAAAAACACTTGGATTGGAGGCGTTAAAAAGCCTGCCTTCGGAGACAATCGATGGCCACAAGGTGCCTCTCTGGGTCAATACAGGGTTGATGACTGACGTTGTGCGCTCGCTGGAGCAGGGCGCCGAAGGTGTTGGTCTGTATCGAACAGAAGTGCCCTTTATGATCAAAGAGCGTTTCCCGAGCGAACATGAACAGAAGGAGTGTTATCGGGAACAACTGGAAGCCTTCGCGCCAAATTATGTGACTATGCGTACCCTGGATATTGGTGGTGACAAGTCACTCAACTATTTTCCGATTACGGAAGAAAACCCTTTTCTGGGGTGGCGGGGAATTCGGATCTCGCTGGATCATCCCGAGATATTTCTTGTGCAGGTGAAAGCGATGCTGAAGGCCAGTGTCGGATTGAACAATTTAAGAATTATGCTGCCCATGATCAGCGCTGTTTCTGAAGTCGAGGAAGCATTGCATTTAATTCATCGCGTTTATCATGAAGTCCGGGAAGAAGGAGCAGCAGTGCCGATGCCGCAGATAGGTGTCATGATAGAGGTACCTGCAGCTGTGTATCAAATTCGCGAGTTGGCCGAAAGAGTTGATTTTCTCTCTGTTGGCTCGAATGATTTAACCCAGTATTTGTTGGCGGTCGATAGAAATAACCCGCGAGTGGCGGACTTGTATCATTCCTTTCACCCCGCTGTGTTGCGGGCGTTGCAGCTAGTTGTCGACGAGGCCCATGCCGTGGGTAAGCAGGTGAGTATCTGCGGGGAATTGGCAGGAGACCCCTCCGGGGCAATTTTGCTGGTTGCAATGGGTTTTGATGCACTATCAATGAACGCGGTGAATCTGCCCAAGGTAAAGTCGGTGATTCGTGATATCAAATTTGCGTGGGCAAAGCAGTTGCTGCAAAAGATTATAGTGCTGGATTCGGCACAAGTGGTCAAGAGTTCTCTGGATTTGGCGCTGAAAGATGCCGGGTTGGCCGGTTTTATGCGCCCTGCACGGGTGTCAGACAGTAGTTTTGATTAGCGGGATTTTAGTGATTGTTGGTAAACTGCTAGGCTGGCTTGACGCTAGATGGTTTGCAGAATAGTTTGAGTTTAACTGGAATGGCTATCAGTTGTGGTGGCTTGCCGGTACTGGAAAGTCATTCGGGAGAAAGTCATTCAGGAGTATTGCATGCGAAATGCTGATACATCACAAGGTGAATACAAGCCTAAAATGGGTTTGGCTCTGGGCGGTGGCGGCCCGCTTGGGGGAATATATGAAATCGGGGCATTAAGGGCGCTGGATGAGTCTCTGGAGGGTGTTGATTTCAATGATCTCCACGTTTATGTCGGGGTGAGTGCCGGAGCCTTCATTTCGGCTAATCTGGCGAATCAAATGACACCGGCTCAGATGTGTCGGATTTTTGTCAAAAATGAAGCTGAATTTCACCCGTTTCACCCTGAGGTTTTCTATCGTCCGGCCGTTCGTGAATATCTTAAAAGAGTATTGTCCGTGCCGGGGTTGTTGGTGGAAGCTTGCGCCCGCTTTGTTGGCAATCCCCATGATCAAAGTCTGTTGGAATCGCTCACTGTATTGACTCAGGCGATGCCGGCCGGCATTTTCGATAACGCCAGGCTTGAGGCCTATTTGGCTCGCTCTTACAGTATGTTGGGTAGAACCAACGATTTTCGCCAGTTGAGTCGGCGTCTCTATCTGGTGGCCGCCGATCTCGAAAGTGGTGAGTCGGTTCGGTTTGGTGCGCCCGGGTATGATCATATTCCGGTGTCGAAAGCCGTTCAGGCGAGTGTGGCTACTCCGGGTCTCTATGTGCCGGTCGAGATCGATGGTCGATACTATATGGATGGAACGCTGAGGAAAGGGATGCATGCCTCGGTCGCCCTGGAAGACGGAGCTGATTTGGTATTGGCGATCAACCCGCTGATGCCGATAGATGCAAATCAGGCGGTCAATGCGGGTACCATGAGTTCGGGCGCGCTGACCAATGGTGGCATGCCGAATATCATCTCGCAAACCTATCGTACCATGGTTTATTCCCGCATGATGTCAGGTATGAAAGTGTACGAAACCGAGTATCCTGACTCGACCATTATTTTGTTTGAGCCAACACGTGATGATGCAAAAATCTTTTTCTCCAACGTGTTTAGTTTCCAGTCTCGCCGAATGGTCTGTGAGCATGCCTATCAAATGACCAGAAAAGACCTGCTGGCACGGGCTGGCGAGCTCGAACCTCGGTTGGCACCATTCGGCATTACTCTGAGAAAGGATGTGCTCGAGGATGATCAACGAACCATCAGCACCAGCCTGTATGGTGAAATGTTACCCGTTTATATGGCCAAAGATAAAGAAGTGAAACCTGACTTACTTGGGTAACATCGGTTCCCGTCTGGAGGACGTCGCTGATTTTTCGGCAAAATGCGCCCCAAATACTGTAGGGCTTGAGATAAAAGGCGTTGTTTGGAGTGAATCACGACTTTAGCGTGTGACCTTGGTTCCGTCCTGTGGCGACCACTTTCCGGAGTCAGCGTTGGCCGTTGGCTTCGGCCAGGCGAGATAAATAGTCCTGCCAGTATTCTTTCTGCCTAGTGCACAGTTCGACCAGGTAGTCCCAGCTATAAATGCCCGAGTCGTGGCCATCGCTAAAAACAAACTTCACTCCATAGTTCCCCACCGGCTCGATGCCGTCAATCCTGACCTGCTTCTTGCCGGTTTGCAGCGTCTCGTTGCCTTTGCCATGCCCTCGAACCTCGGCAGAAGGCGAAAATACGCGCAGGTATTCAGCTGAAAGGTCATAGGCGCCGGCAGGGTAAGACAGAGTAACGGTAACCTTGGATGGAGCTAGTTCGATTTTTCGCGGTGGCTCGTGCAGTGCAGTGCTGTCACTTTGATGACGATTGCTTTTGGTTGTCATGATCCAGCCTCTTGCCCAGTCTGCTTGCAGTGGTATTCATGCTTGTAGATCTTACGGAGACAACTAACCCTTGGCTGAGCCGGTGTCAGAGAATATAACGGCTCAGGTCTTCGTCGCCAGCCAGATCGGTTAATTGTTCATTGACATAGTCACGGTCAATAGCCAGTGATCCAGTGATCGAATCGCCGGCCGCAAAAGATGCCTTTTCCAACAAGCGTTCCATAACCGTGTGCAGTCTTCTGGCACCTATATTCTCGGTTTTTTCATTGACTGACCAGGCAATTTCCGCAATTCGTTCGATCGCTTCATCCGTTAAATCCAGATCGAGACCTTCGGTACCCATCAAGGCTTTATATTGCTCGGTCAATGATGCATCGGGTTCGGTCAGTATGCGTTTGAAGTCATTCGGAGACAGGGCCTCCAGCTCGACCCTGATCGGCAGTCTGCCCTGTAATTCAGGGATCAGGTCGGATGGTTTGGATAAATGGAATGCACCGGATGCGATAAACAAAATATGATCTGTTTTAATCATTCCATACTTGGTGCTGACGGTGGAACCTTCGATCAGTGGCAACAGGTCGCGCTGGACGCCTTCTCTCGACACGTCAGCGGTAGCACCCTCCGCGCGCTTGGCCACTTTATCTATTTCGTCAATGAATACAATGCCATTGTGCTCGACACTGTCGATGGCTTTGGTTTTTAGTTCTTCTTCATTGATCAATTTGGCGGCTTCTTCATCTTGCAGCTTGCGGAATGCATCTGCCACTTTCAGTTTTTTGGTTTTCTTTCGATCACCTGATATGTTAGACAGCATGCTCTGCAATTGCCCGGTCATTTCTTCCATACCGGGAGGTGTCATTATCTCGACGCCGATTGGCGTGGTTTTAATTTCTATCTCAATTTCTTTATCGTCAAGGTCGCCTTCCCGTAATTTTTTTCTAAAAACTTGGCGGGCTGCCGATTCCTCTCTGTTTTCTTCTGGTTCGGTTCGTGCCGGAGGTAGCAGCACGTCTAGGATTCGGTCTTCGGCCGCATCCATTGCCCGGTTAAGCACGCGAGTCATTTCTTTTTCGCGATGGAGTTTGATGGAGGTTTCGGCTAGATCTCTGATTATTGACTCAACATCTCGCCCGACATAGCCCACTTCAGTGAACTTTGTCGCCTCGACCTTGATAAAGGGTGCATCGGCCAGTCTGGCCAGACGGCGGGCAATTTCGGTTTTACCGACACCGGTCGGCCCTATCATAAGTATGTTTTTGGGTGTGACTTCATCTCTCAGGCTCTCTTTCAGTTGCATTCTGCGCCAACGATTTCTGAGGGCGATAGCGACAGCACGCTTGGCGTTGTCCTGGCCGATGATATGCTTGTCAAGTTCGTGAACAATTTCGCGAGGGGTCATTGAGGACATAGAAGGGGGTTCCAAATTGAGTAATTGCGATTTTCTATTCGAGCAAATTATTCGGTGTCGTTAATTTCTTCGATAGTGCAATTGTGGTTGGTGTAAACACAGATGTCGCCAGCGATAGCCAGCCCTTTTGCCACAATTTCCCTGGCAGAAAGATCCGTGTTTTCCAGCATTGCGCGTGCCGCTGCCTGCGCATATGGTCCTCCGGAGCCAATCGCAATCAGATTGTGTTCCGGTTCAATTACATCGCCATTGCCGGTTATGATTAACGAGGTGGTTTTGTCCGCAACTGCGAGCAAGGCTTCCAGCTTGCGAAGTGCTCTATCTGTACGCCAGTCTTTGGCGAGTTCGACCGCTGATCGGGTGAGGTGGCCTTGATGCGTTTCCAGCTTGCCTTCAAACCGCTCGAAAAGTGTAAACGCATCTGCTGTACCACCGGCAAATCCGGCGATGACCTTGCCATGATAAAGCCTGCGCACTTTTTTGGCATTGCCTTTCATGACGGTATTACCCAAGGATACCTGGCCATCGCCGCCTAACGCAACCTCGTTGTCTTTGCGTACCGATAAAATGGTTGTCAATTGATTGCTCCCTGAATGGGTTGATTTAAGCTGTATATGAGGGAAGATTCGAAAAAAACAAGTCAATCAAGCGATGATAGGGTGGATTATTTTTTTTGGGGTATTTTCTTGACTAAGGGTTGAATGCCAATGGCCACCATTTTATCCACTGCGCTGTTCATTTTGCTGCGTGAGATGAACGGGCCAGTCTGAACGCGATACCATGTGCCATTGTTTGCGGTGGACTTTTCTATTCTGGCATGCATACCTAAAAAGGCGATATTGGCCTTTTGTCGTTCGGCGTCGGATTTATTGCGGAATGAACCGGTTTGCAGCAAATAGTGGAATTTGATTTTTGTTTTCGGGGTGTAGGCATCTACCGGCGTGTTTTTCACTTCGGTTTCGGGCAGCAATTGGTAAAACTCGTAATTGGTTTGTTTCTCGTCGTCTGCGGTTTTTCTCGAAGGTATTGCTGTTTTGGGTTTGACCGCGAGGAGCGGTTGGTTTTTTTGTGTGGCTGTTGAATGAGAGCCAGGCAGGGAAGACAGGTAATAAAGTCCGTAGCCAAAAGCAACTAACGCGACTGCTGTTACCACAAAGAGTATTTTGCTGGGTGGGGCAGGTTTATCTGAATTTTTTCTGGTCGTACTGGGTCTTGCAAAGTCTCTGGGCATGAAAGGTTTGTCATTAAAGAGTAAGCGATGATGAGTAATTAAGCAGTCAAGTCTAACACAGTATACTGGCTGGGTTAAACCGGGCCTCAGGCGAAGGCAGAAGACAGTGACCGTTTCCGCTGTCTGAACCCCGGTTTTTGGCTCTATTCGTTTGCGGTATCAGCCAATCTCAGAATAATGCTGTTGATCGAGACCGTGTCGTCCGGGTTGGTGACGGTCACGTCGATCGTGCCCAGGAACGCGCCTGCTTTGTCCTGGCTGGTTTCTTTTATCCGGAAAGACAACCCTGTTACCGATGGTCCGCGATGAATTTCATTGACGGTAAAGCCATCGGAAAGAATTTCAATCTTTGTATCCTCGTCAACTGGCGTCGCACTGAATGCAACGCTCGTGCCGTTACCTGGCGAGTTGCCGTTGTAATCCTGAATGACCAGAGTTACCGAAGCGCCAAATGCACCGCCCACACCCAGGCTGATTTCGTTGCTGTTTTGTCCGCTGGTGACTTCATCGGTAAAAAACAAAATGCCTGACGGACTAACCGCTGCTGACAGGTCGATATAGTTCATATCAAAAATATCGGCCAGGGCAGCACAGCCACCGGTCGCCAACACATCCGCGGCGCAACGACTACCTCGAAATGTCGCTGACGGGCGAGTATCGAAAACACCATTGTTGTTCCAGTCGATATAGGGCTCGCCGACGTCGTACTGGTTGTTGGCATTGAAGTCAAGGTACGCTTCCGGCAGACTGATATATGTCTCTGTTGCATCATAAAGTCCATTTGCGTTGCTGTCAGGGCCGGTGGTTTCTTCGCCTTTGACGGTCGCCATTATGGCTGCTTTACCAATGTAGTCGTTTACCGTGAGTCCATCATCGTCTTTCAGGAACATGCCAAGTATCTGGGATGCTGCCGCGGTGTTACCGGTAATGGCTCTATTTCCTCCAAATAACAACGCGAGATCGTTGGCCGTTGAGCGCGGTGACTGGCTGGTCCAGGTGACGCTGCAGCCACCGTCAGAACCAATTTCGCATTCAGGTTGGATTTGGCCATGGGATGTAAAAAAAAGCACTTTGGTGCCTTCGGCGACCGGGTTATTGTAATAGTCTGAAACTCTGACTGTCGCTTCCAAAGTGACTCCGTCGATTTCCCATGCGTGAGGTGGATTGAAGGTGGAAAGTGACAGGCTCAGGCTACGTTGCGTGGCGATGCCTGTGGTAATGGTAATGCTGCCTGACTGTGTTGCCAGTGAGGTGTCCGATTCAACTGTTGCGATAACCCTGACAGACCCCTTCTCGGAGCCTCCGCTGACAAATGCCCGGGCTATTCCGTCGGCGTCTGTGGTATCGAATTCGTTGGTCAACGTGGCATCGGATGCTCCTTCTGTCGCTGCCAGGGTAAACAGAATTCTTTCTCCTTTTATCGGGTTCTTGGTTTTGTCAAGCAGTTGAAACTTGACTTCCGACACGGTTCCCAATACCGGGTTGCTGATATTTTTTAGGCCGATCGAGGTTGGGTCTGCCTCGGTAAACGCAAGTGCACCGAATTCAAGTGGTGCAACAATAATGTTGCCTATTGCCGTTACTGTGCCTTCATCGATACTGGCGGTAATGGTGTCAGACCCTTCGCAGCCGTTTGCGACATAAAGTGCCTGGGCGACACCGGTATCGGTTGAGACATTTTGGGTTATGGTCGCCAATCCCTGGTCAGCGCAAGTGGAAGAAAAGGTGACTGTCTCGACTCGCGTATACAATGAATTGTCAATTTGTTTGACTATGTTGACTGTTGCGGTTGTCTCGCCACCGGCAGCCAGATTGCTGGTCGTGAGATTCATCGCGCCGCGGGTAAAGGTGGCGCCTGTCACGATTCCCAAGGATAAGATCACCGGCTCGACAGTCACGTTGATGGAGGCGGATTGCCCACTGGCTAACGATGCGGTAATGGTGTCCAGTCCTTCGCAACCATCCGGCTCATAGAGGGCCTGCGCCAGCCCCGTCGCTGTGGTCACACTCTCGGTAATGGTCGCCAGACCCTGTTCCACGCAGGTAGAGGAGAAGGATACCGCGGTTTCTTCAGTAGCCAGACTGTTGTCACCGGTATTGACCAGGTTGACACTGGCCAAAGTCTGCCCTTCCGCTTCCAGATTGTCCGACTCGACATCCAGCTTGCCTTGAGTGAACACAGTCTCACTGCCGCTTGTATCGAGGATGCCAAGAGCAACCTCTGATTTGACAGACTCTCCGTTATCGGAATCTGCTTCTTTTGCATCGATTCCGCCCAGCGCTCCAGACCCCCCAGAGCAGGCCGCGATAACTGAAATAAAGGGAGCCAGTATCAGTGCCTTGTAGTTCAAATTCATTTACCTATCTCCATAACCTAATCTTTATAAAAGCAAGCGCGATCGAGTACTAAAATCTGGGTTGGCGCATTTTGTAACTGTTTAATTTCAGTAGATTAACGACACTTCCTGCGATTCTACCTATGGTTGATTTAACCATAGCACAGAAGATTTGGTTTGGCACAATGATCAAACGTGGTTTTTGTGTAATTTTGCAAGCGGGTTATTCCAGGTCGACAGGATCTACATCGATGAGCAATTTGACTTTGCCCGGTTTTTTGTTTGTGGCCCGGAATTTATCCAGTTGTATCAAATAGTTTTGTACTTGCTTTCTCGATGTGTGCTGAATCAGGAGCAGGTTTCTGTAAATGTTCGCTTTGCGTTGTATCGTGGGGGGGAACGGGCCGCTGATGTCTGCTGGACTCGAATCTGGGGTAATGCTCAGCAAGTGTGCTTTGAGCGTGCTCAGGTAGGCCTGCGACTGGTCATTGTCATCGCTGTCTGCCTTGATGACCGCCATCGATGAATAGGGGGGCAGTTGGCATTTGGCGCGCTCGGCGAGAAGTGAGCCGGCAGCGGCGTCATAATTCAGTTGGCTTACCTGTTGAATCAGGGGTAATTCGGGTTGGCAGGTTTGAATGACGACTTCGCCCTTTTTGTTCGCCCTGCCCGCTCTTCCGGCGACCTGTATGATCAGTTGGGCTATTTTTTCGCTGGCGCGAAAGTCTGCAGAAAAAAGACCATCGTCTGCAGATAATATGCCTACCAGAGTCAGGTTTGGAAAGTCATGGCCTTTGGCGAGCATTTGGGTGCCGACAAGGATACAGGGTTGTTCGCCCTGTACTTGGTCATAGATGGATTGCATCGCATATTTGCGAGAGGTCGAGTCTCTATCGACTCGAATGATAGGAGTCGGGCTGAATAAGTGGTGGAGTGTTTCTTCGATTTTTTCTGTGCCTTCACCGCTGGGATGCAAATTCAAGCTTCCGCAATTGGCACAGAAAGGCTCCAGTCGATAGATGGTGTCGCAGTGATTGCATCTCAATTGGCGCTTACTTTTATACAGGGTCAAACGCGAATCGCAGTGCTTGCAGCCGGCAATCCAGCCGCAATCATGGCACATATAAGTGGGTGAATAGCCTCTGCGATTGATGAATATCAATGCCTGGTTACCTTGCTTCAGGTGTTGTCGAATGCGCGTAATCAGCTCAAGAGAGAGTCCTTGTTGGAGTTGCCCGGGGTGCGTCCTGATTAGGCTGACCTCCGGCAGATTGGCGCTGCCATGCCGGTCTTTTAAAAATAAACGGGTGAACTTCCTTTGTTCGACATTGTACAGAGACTCCAGCGACGGAGTCGCAGAACCCAATATGACCGGGCACGAATGCTTTTTGCCAAGAAGTATCGCCAGGTCTCTGGCTGAATACCTGAAACCGTCTTGCTGTTTGTAAGAGGCATCGTGTTCTTCATCTACAATGATATAGCCTAACGCTTTGAATGGATAAAAGAGAGCTGACCGGGTGCCAATCAATATGTTGCTTTGGTTTTTAAGTATGGCTGTCCACGCCTGCATTTTCTCGGTATCGTTCAGTGAGGAGTGGTGCTGGCATAGGGTTCGAGCTGGAAAATGCCTTTGGAACCTTGTCATCGTTTGTGGTGTGAGGTTGATTTCCGGTAACAATATCAATATTTGCTGGTTGGATTGACAGGCTTGGCGAGCCAGTTCAATGTAGATTTCCGTTTTGCCGCTACCAGTGACGCCTTGCAGCAAGAAAGTGGAAAAACTGCCTGCTGTCTTGGCGATCCGTGTCAAGGCTTCTTTTTGTTCTTGTCTAAGGATTATGTCGGTATCAAAGGTTGTTTGTGCATGGGGCGGAATGGAGCCTGCGGCTTCCAGTCGCCTGATCAGTCCCTTTTTCTCCAGAGTTTTTAACTGGCCTGGATTAAAACCATGGCGTCTCAGCTCGTTGAGCGAGAGGCCGTTTTCGCTTTGCCGCAGTAATGACAGTAATGCCTGCTGGGTTTTGGCATTGGCTCTAAGCTTGATTTCTTGTTGTGCTGTCGCTTGCCATATCGAAGCCGTTGCGGGTGGTTTAAATGGCGCTCCTTTTTTTATCGGTGGCGGTAAGCATTGCATTATTGCTTCCCCAACGGGGTGGTGATAATAACCCGATGCCCATTCTATCACTTCCAGGCTGATTCGCGGTATGATCGGCTGCGCGTCAAGTACCGTGATTATTGTCTTGAGTTTGTCGATCGGGTAGCTGGCGTGGTCGGTGATTCGTACGATCAAGCCGGTTAGCTTTTTCTGGTGGCCAAATGGGACTGCAACACGTCTTCCTGTTAGCGAGGAATGCGCATCGGCGGGTGGCACTGGAGGTTTCGGTTCGTTTTCCGCAGTCGGGCTTGATCCGTCGCCTGCGGTGGCCGCCGGCAGCAGCAGGTATTCGAATAGCCGATTCACCGGTGTGGCTATCGCTATATGGGCGACCAGAATACTATTCGGATCGGGATATTTGCGGTTCATGGTGTTTTTCAGGTTGCGATTTGCATAGATTGTGATAGTATCTCCGGCCTTTGGCATAGGCGGGCTTTTAGCCTGCCTTGACTATGAATTCAGTGTGCCAGTTTGTTGTCATTTTATAGTTGGATCGAACCAGGGTAGATTCAGCTGGCGGCAGAGGGCGCTTAATATTGCAGAATTTGCGGTGCCGGGCAAGTTTTCGGTAGCGGCAAGACAATGAGGTTTGCGATGAAAGAAGGTATCCATCCCAAGTATCAAGAAATCACGGCAACCTGTAGTTGTGGTAATGTGGTAAAAACGCGGTCTACAGTATGTAAGGATCTTCACCTGGATGTCTGCTCGGCATGCCATCCATTTTACACAGGCAAGCAGAAAGTCATGGATATCGGTGGTCGTATCGATAAGTTTAACAAGCGTTTTGGTGCCAGGATTGGCAAGAAATAATGGCTCGGCAAAAAGTCTAGTCAGCCGGTTTCGACAATGAACCTAAAAGCGAACAGGCAAGTGATAATAAAAAGGGGGCTGGATATCGGTGCCCTTTTTTGTTGTCTGCGGTTGGTTCGGCTCGCTTTTTTAGGGCTTTTGCTTGCACTGAGTGTGGCCAGTGTTCAGGCCCGGATGCTGCAGTTTTGTGGCCATTCTTTTGCTGCTGAATCCTTTCGTGTCAAGTCGGTGCTGGACGGTGATACCCTGGTCTTGATCGATGGCCGGGTCGTAAGACTGGTTGGCGTCAACACGCCAGAGCTGAATAAGGGAAGCAAGAGTAAAAACAACAACAAACGGCCGGAACCTTATGCAGAACAGGCCACAAACCTGGTTCGCTCCTTGATTGGTAAAAAAGGCAACGTATACCTTTATCGCCGAAGTGCCGAACAAGATAAATATGGCAGAGAGTTGGCGCATGTGTTTCTGCCCGATGGCAGAAGTCTGGCCTGGGAGCTGCTCAGAGCCGGATTGGCGTTTCGTATTGCCTTTGACTCGAACACCGCATTCCAGTCTTGTTATAAAGAAGCAGAGTTTCAGGCCAGATATGCAGCAACCCGGATATGGGCAAGCGATTATTGGCGGTACAGCGCGGCGAACAAGCCGCCGAAAACGGGCTTTATTCTGGTGTCCGGGCGTGTCGCTTCGGTTTCCCGCTCTCGAAAACTGGTCTGGGTGTCCCTGGGCCGGTATGTGGTCTTGAAATTGCCGAAAGCTGTGATGACCGGTGATGCCATGAGGCGGATTATCGAGCCGGGTGTGTGTCTGGAGGCGAGAGGGTGGTTGAGCCACCGTCGTCTGTCCCGGGCGCAGAAAAAACGCGGATTTCGAGAATATGTGCTGCCAGTTACGCATCATTCCATGGTTTTTCGCTCCCCAGGCAGTTGTGATTAAATCAGCTGTGATCAATAAAACACCATGACCCTATTATTTGAGCAAAACCTCGGCTTGCTATTGAGACTTCTTTTTAAACAAGTGATAATGAACTTACATTTGTGCCGGGTGGGATGCCTGAGTCTCGGAAAAATGGCAAGTTGCATTTCTGGTTGCTTGAACGAGTATTCGCGATGTGGTTCAGCCGACCCGCATCCTGGTAAACAGCAAGAATTGGTAAGCAAACGGTAAGAAGATTCAAAAAAATAGAAGTAGGTATTTCAACTGGCAGGAGACTGATCAGTTGGAAGTGAAGTTCATTTATCATAATAAAACGGAATAATTGCGATGTCTGAAGATATGAAACAAGCGGCGCTCGATTATCATGCGAGTCCTAGAGCAGGCAAAATCAGTGTAGAAATCACCAAACCAACCCAGACCTCTCGGGATTTGTCTTTGGCCTATAGCCCCGGTGTGGCTGAACCTGTTCGTGAAATTGCAAAAGATCCTGAAAATGCATACCGCTATACAGCCAAGGGTAACCTGGTTGCGGTCATATCGGACGGTAGTGCGATTCTGGGACTGGGTAATCTGGGCCCATTGGCGAGTAAGCCGGTAATGGAAGGTAAGGGTGTTTTATTCAAGCGGTTTGCAGGAATTGACGTGTTCGACATTGAGGTTAATCCTGAAAGTCCTCAGGCTTTTATCGATACCGTGACTGCAATTGCAGATACCTTTGGTGGTATCAATCTCGAGGATATCAAAGCACCGGAGTGTTTCGAGATTGAACGCGTGCTGATCGAGCAGTGTAATATCCCTATTTTCCACGATGATCAGCACGGTACCGCGATTGTGACGGCAGCGGGTATGATCAATGCGCTCGAGCTGCAAGGTAAGTCCATCGAAGACGCAACCGTGGTCTGTTTGGGCGCCGGAGCGGCGGCGGTAGCTTGTATGAAGCTGCTGATTAGCTGCGGAGCCAAGCAGGAAAACATCATGATGCTGGATCGAAAGGGAGTGATTCACTCTGGTCGAGATGATTTGAATCAGTATAAGGCGATGTTTACGATTGATACCGACAAGCGTACCTTGGCCGATGCTTGTGATGGAGCGGATGTCTTTGTTGGCCTGTCCGGGCCGGATCTGCTGAGTGCGGATATTCTCAAGACCATGGCACCCAATCCGGTTGTCTTCGCGTGTTCCAACCCTGACCCCGAGATCAAGCCAGAGCTGGCCCTGGCGGCTCGCGATGATGTAATTATGGCGACAGGGCGTTCTGACTATCCGAACCAAGTCAACAATGTATTGGGCTTCCCTTTCATCTTCAGAGGGGCTTTGGATGTTCGAGCTTCTGAAATCAATGAAGCAATGAAGGTGGCGGCGGTTCATGCGATTAAGGATCTGGCCAAACAGCCTGTGCTGAAGCAAGTCGTGGACGCTTATGGTGGTGAAGCTCTCGAGTATGGCAAAGACTATATCATTCCCAAGCCTCTGGATCCCAGACTGCTGACCGATGTCTCCGCGGCGGTAGCGAAAGCGGCGGTAGATTCCGGAGTGGCGCGCTTTCCATACCCAGAGCATTACCCGTTGCAATCGGTAGATGATGTCAAGTAATGCTCTGCCACAGAAAAAAACCCGCCAAGTTGCGGGTTTTTTTCTGTGTATCGATATGGGGTATAGCGCTGCGTAGGTGGCTAAAAAATATCTTCTGGTAACGCCTCGTCTGGCAATGCATCGGTGTCGTTATTCGTAGTGATAGTTCGTGGCGGAGAATAACGCATTGCCGGTACGTTCTCTTTTCTGAAAATTTCGAACAGGGCGTTTGGATCGTCTGCTGTAGTGCGCAGTCCTGAATCCGTGTTTATTTTTGCCGTCACTATGCCCGAGGGTTGTTTCATATGAGCCAAAGGGCGTCCCTCCAGTGCATTCTGCATATAATCGATCCATATGGGCAGAGCGGCGGTGGCACCAAATTCCCGGTTGCCCAGTGATTCGGGTTGATCGAATCCCACCCAGACCGTTGTCGCGATATTGCCGCTAAAACCAGAAAACCAGGCGTCTTTTTGGTCATTCGTTGTGCCTGTTTTGCCTGCGATATCTGATCGCTTCATGGCTTTCGCTTTGCGGCCAGTGCCTTTCACTATCACATCTTTGAGTATCGAGTGCATGATATATATTGCGCGCTCGTCGGCTATTCTTGGTGCGATGCGTTTTTCCGGTTTTGCCATCAGCTCATTTTTTGCCAAGTCGTCGGGAAGCAGGCTCGTCGTTTTTGCTTGGTTGGTCGTTGCGAATGGCTGGGCGGTATTATCTTGGCACTCTCGGCATACAGTTAACGGTGTGTGCGCGAAGATTGTATTGCCTTCGCTGTCCAGTACGTGATCGATAAAGAAGGGTTCGATATAGTAGCCGCCATTGGCGATGATTGCGTAACCCTGAGCGACAGACAATGGCGGAACACCGGCGCTGCCAAGCGCTAACGAAAGATCCTTGGGTAGCTGTGCGGTGTCGAAACCAAATCGGGACACATAGTCGAGGGTTCGTTTTACGCCGGTATTTTTCAGTAACCTGATGGAGACCAGGTTACGGGACTTGTACAGTGCTTTTCTCAAGCGTGTCGGCCCAAAGAATTTTCCGCTGGAGTTTTCCGGGCGCCAGGTTGCTTCCAGTTTCTGGTCGTTGAATACGATAGGGGCGTCGTTGACGAGGGTGGCGGCGGTCGCACCATTTTCTAGTGCGGCCAGATAAATAAATGGTTTGAAGTTGGAGCCGGGTTGTCGGCTGGCCTGAATAACCCGGTTGTACTTGCTTTGATAAAAGCTATAGCCGCCCACCAACGCGTGCATTGCACCGTTTTCCGGGTTGATCGATGCAATCGCCGCTTGTGCGGCAGGGAGTTGCGACAACTGCCAGGTTCCGGCTTGGGTTGGGTTGTTTTTTGATGTATCTGGATCTGAATCCCCAGGCGGGAGTGAATGACGTAAATACACGATGTCGCCGACGTCCAATACATCGCCGGGGTGCTGTATTTGTGGGCCAAGCTGGTTGACCGATATGTGGTGTCTGGCCCATTGCATCGATTCGAGTGGAATCACGACCTTAGCCTGGTCTTCAAGGCTGGCGACGGCATGCTTGTCGGCAATTGTGATGATCGCTGCCGGAACCAGCCCGTTGTAAGCGGGTGTCTGGCTCAATCGGGTACTTATTTGCGCTGGATCTTTTAGTTCGGCTTCCGACAATGTGCTTAGCGGTCCTCTGTAGCCATGTCGCTTATCGTATTGTTCCAAGCCTCGGATCGCCGCCTGGTTAGCCGAGCTTTGCAGACGGCTGTCGATGGTTAGATAAACCTGGTAGCCGTTTTCGTAGGCTTCTTCTCCGTACTCATGCAACATCTGTTTGCGAGCCATCTCGGCAAGATAGGGTGCGGCAAGCTCGGGTTTGGAACCATGGTAACTGGCCGTGACGGGTAATTGGGTTGCTTCGTTGTATTCCTGTTCGGAGATAAATGAAAGTTCTTTCATGCGCATCAAAATCCAGTTTCTGCGCGTGACAGACCGATCAGGATTAGCGATCGGGTTATATTTTGATGGTGCTTTCGGCAGCCCTGCAATCATCGCCATTTGCGCCAAGGTCAACTGCCCGACCGTCTTGCCATAGTACACATCTGAAGCGGCACCGACTCCGTAGGCTCGATTGCCTAAATAGATTTTATTGAAATACAGTTCGAGGATTTCATCTTTTGCGAGTTCTTGTTCTATCTGGAGTGACAGCAGGATCTGGTTGAATTTTCGGGTAAAGGTTTTTTCCTTGCTCAGGAAGAAGTTTTTCGCAACCTGCATGGTTATCGTGCTGCCGCCGGATTGAATCCTGCCGGTGGTCACCAATTCCAAGGTTGCGCGCACCAGTCCTTTGAAGTCGACGCCCTGGTGACTGTAAAAACGGTTGTCCTCAGCGGCGATAAATGCAAGCTTCAGTTTTTCTGGTATCTGATCCATGGTGATTGGAATGCGCCGTTTTTCTCCGAATTCGGCAATCAGTTTTTGGTCACTGGAGTAGATTCTCAGAGGGACTTGCAATTGGGTGGTGCGCAATTGGGCCACATCCGGCAGCTTTGGCACCAGATATAAATAGATGCTCGAGGTGACCACTCCTCCGGCGAATATGCCGAGAAGAATACTCCATCCCAAAAAACGTGAAAAGCGCACAAAATAACTCATCTTTTTTCCTGACAACTAAAAAATATCGGTCTATTATTTAAGAAACCGCCCCGGATTCATTTGATTATACGCATTTTTTCTTTGGTGATTAGGCGGTTATCTGATTTTTTTAATAATTTTTACAAGCTGTAAAAATTATTGAAGATTACTTCAATACGTGCAGGATTCCTCGTGTTTGGATTATTTGGGAAAAAAGAGACATCGTTGTTGGGTATCGATATTAGTTCAACTTCCGTAAAGTTACTTGAACTGAGCAAAAGTGGCAATCGATTCAAGGTGGAAAGTTACGGCGTCGAGCCGCTTCCGCCTAACGCTGTGGTAGAAAAAAATATCAGCGACGCTGAAATGGTGGGGGATGTTGTGCGCAAGGTTGTGGCCAAGGCACGATCGACTGCCAAGGTGGGTGTTGTTGCCGTCGCCGGTTCGGCGGTGATTACCAAGACGATACAAATGGCGGCCGGGCTGAGTGATGCCGATATGGAAAGCCAAATCAACGTGGAGGCGGATCAGTATATTCCATACCCCCTGGATGAAGTGGCCATTGATTTTGAAGTGCTGGGTCCGGCCGACAAGAACCCGGAACAGGTGGATGTGTTATTGGCGGCGTGTCGAAGAGAAAATGTCGAAATGCGTGAAGACTCGTTGGAAATCGGTGGCTTGACGACGAAAATTGTCGATGTCGAAGCCTACGCCATGGAAAGAGCTTTCACCCTGTTGGAGCCCCAGTTGGAAGAAACGGGACAAGAGCGGTCGGTCGCCATTGTCGATATGGGGGCGACCATGACCACGCTGAGTGTGCTGGTCGATGGCAAAACCATTTATACTCGGGAGCAGTTGTTTGGCGGCAAGCAACTCACTGATGAAATTCAACGTCGCTACGGGCTGTCTCGGGAAGAGGCGGGATTGGCCAAAAAACAAGGCGGCTTGCCAGATGATTATGAGCAAGAGGTATTGGGGCCTTTTAAAGAGGCGGTGATTCAGCAAGTGGCCAGATCGCTCCAATTCTTTTTCTCCTCGAGCCAGTATAACGAAGTGGATTATGTGATTTTGGCTGGTGGTACCGCATCGCTGCCCGGCATTGCCGAATTGGTGCAGGAGAAAGTCGGGACAACCACCCTTGTCGCCAATCCCTTTGCGGATATGACGCTTAGCACCAAAGTAAACGCATCTGCGCTAAGTAACGATGCACCCTCTCTGATGATTGCCTGTGGTTTGGCGATGAGGAGTTTCGACTGATGGCAACGATTAACCTCAGGCCGTGGCGGAAAGAGCTGCGAGCGGAGAAGCAGAAGCAGTTTATAACCTCACTGGTCGGGACTGTTATTATCGCCGCGGGTTTAGGCTTTTTTTGGCTGAACTATGTGGAATCCGAGATGGCTTATCAGAATAGTCGTAATGCCTATATCGAAACGGCGACCAAGCAGTTGGACAAGAAAATTGCCGAGATATCCGAGCTGCGCAAAAAGAAACGTCAGTTGATCGCAAGAATGCAGGTGATTCAGGATTTGCAGGGGAAACGCCCGGTTATCGTCCGGGTGTTTGACGAAATGGTGCGAACCTTGCCTGACGGGTTGTATTACACGTCGTTGTCCGCCAAAGGTGGAAATGTAACCATATCTGGTATCGCTGAATCGAACAACAGAATATCTGGCTTGATGAGAACACTGGAAGCTTCGGAATGGTTTGGCGAACCCAACCTTTCGTCGGTGGCTGCTGCTGACAAATTGCCGGAAATGAACACCTTTAAACTCAGTGTTCCTCAAACCACTCCAGCAGACAAAGATGACAAAAAATAGCTAAAGTGGGTAGATGCTGGGTTAGCTTTAAACTGTAGCGTGCACAAGGGCAAAGTAAAATGAGTCTGTCAGATTCGGTAGAAGGTTTAAAAAACTTTGATATAAATGATCTTGATTTTAATAATGCAGGTTCATGGCCCGCTTTAGTCAAGTTGATCGTCGTATTGATTGTGTTCTCTGTTATTTTGGGGGGGACGTACTGGTTTGTGGTCAAGGATCAGTATTTGGCTCTGGATGCCGTGGTGGCCAAGGAAGCCGAGCTGAAAAAACAATATCAAGCCAAAGCCTATAAAGTGGCGAACCTGGCTATTTATCGGCAACAAATGAGCGAAATGGAAAAGACCTTTGGTGAGCTGCTCAAGCAACTTCCGGGAGATACCGAGGTTCCCGGCCTGTTGGAGGATATTACCAATACCGGGCTGGGCAGTGGTTTGGCTATTTCCTCTATCAAGCTCAGTAAAGAGGTGCCTCGCGAATTCTATGTCGAGTTGCCTATCAATATCATCGCTGAAGGCACCTATCATGATCTGGCCAGTTTTGTCAGTGGCGTGGCCAGTTTGCCACGAATCGTTACTTTGCATGATTTCTCGATTTCGCCTTCTGGATCGGAGGATACGGAAATATTGAAATTAAATATATTAGCCAAAACCTATCGTTATAAGTCAGGAGGCTAGTTTGTGATTAGGGTGAAGCACAGTTTATTGATCGCTGCCGCTTTGTTTGCGACGTTGTCTGGTTGTAGTGTCAATCGTGGCTTTGAGGATCTGGACACCTTCATGGCCGAAGCAGACAAAAGAAAGGGGGGGCCGGTTGATCCGGTACCGGTTTTTGAGGCTTATGAAGCATTTACCTACAGTGCGGCGGCACGAAGAGCACCATTTAGTCCTCCTGTGGTAATCAGTCTCGAGGCTCAGCAAAAATCTGATCCGGATCTGAAACCCGATTTCGACCGGCCAAGGGAGTTGCTGGAGTCGTTTCCGGTGACCTCTCTCAAGCTGGTCGGATCATTGAAAAGGTCGGGTCAGGGGCCGCTGTTTGCGCTGATTAGCGACGATACCGGTGGCATACACCGGGTAAGAGAGGGGCAGTATATGGGCAAGAACCATGGAAAAGTGGTGAGTGTCACCGAAACGAGCATCAATCTAGTCGAAATAGTCACCAATGGCCAAGGAGGCTGGTTGGAAAGACCGCGCACATTGGCTCTGGATGAACCAGATCAGTAAGCCTGAACAAGGGGAGCAGGATGAATAAGTACTTTACAAAACTCTCAACTAAGAGGCTGGTAACCATTATGTTTTCTAAAGCCGGGTGGTATTTGATTGCTCTATGTCTGAGCACTGTTGTGCCAGCACAGGCGATAGCGTCGGTATTGAACGATATCAGTTTCGCTTCTTTGCCCGGGGATAAAACAGAGATTCGTCTTGATTTTGATGGCACACCGCCAGCACCCCAGGGCTATACGATCGAGCGGCCAGCGCGAATTGCAGTCGATTTTGTCGGGGCCTCCAGTGGTTTGCAAGCGAAGCATCATACGCTTGGTGCCGGTAACGCGAAAAGTCTGACTGTGATCGAGGCTAAAGATCGGATCAGAATGATTGTCAACATGGTCGAGCTGGTTCCATATCAAACTCGTCAAGAAGGCAATTCCGTCATCATTGTGATTGGCTCCGGGCAATCCGGTTTGGCTGACAGTGTGGCAGCGATGCCCGCTGAAACCTCGCAAGTGTCGGGTTTGGCGCCGGTTGAGGGCCGGGTTGTGAGTGGCATCGATTTTAAACGGGGCGACAAGGGTGACGGTCAGGTGGTGCTGACGCTGAGTGATGCGAATGTTGATGTGGATATGTCTGAAACGGCCGGCAACATTCGTTTAGAGTTCAAAGGGGTGAAGTTGCCTCGAGAGCTTCAGAAACGCTTTGATGTGACCGATTTCGCCACTCCGGTCAGGCTAATCGATGCGATAGTCGAAAACGGCAACGCCGTGATTGTCATCAAGCCGGAAGGGTTTTATGATTACCTGGCCTATCAGGCCGAAAACGAATTTACGGTGAGTGTCGAGCGGCTGACCAAGCAAGAGATCGATAAGCGACGTAAAGAAAAGTTTCCTTATTCCGGTGAAAAACTGTCGCTTAATTTTCAGGATATCGAAGTGCGTTCGGTATTGCAGCTTATTGCCGACTTTACCGGACTTAACCTGGTAGCGAGTGATTCGGTTGGTGGCACCATTACGCTGAGGTTGCAGAATGTACCCTGGGATCAGGCGCTGGAATTGATTCTTAAAACCAAAGGGTTGGACAAACGCAAGGTCGGCAATGTGTTGATGGTGGCGCCGGCTGCAGAGATCGCGAAAAGAGAAAAGCTCGAACTCGAGGCATCGAAACAGGTAAAAGAACTTGCTCCTGTGTCACTCGAATTGATCCAGGTCAACTATGCCAAGGCCCAGGATATCGTAAGTTTGCTGCAAGCTGACAAAGAGCTGATTTCTGCCAGAGGTTTTATTTCTTCCGATACCAGAACAAACACGATCAGTGTCCGGGAAACCTCGGAAAAAATGGAACAGATCAGAAGATTGATTGCAAGGTGGGATGTACCGGTCAGGCAGGTATTGATTGAGGCGAGAATAGTTAAAGCGAATACAGATATTTCTCGTGATTTAGGTGTCAAATGGGGTGGGGCTTACGCTAAATCCCGTGGCGATAGTCTATACAGCGTTGGCGGCTCGCAGGATTCTGTGATCGATGTCAATAACGATATCGTCAGTGGCTCTACGGCAGTGGTTCCGTTCCCGCAGGCATTGGCGGTCGATCTGGGCGTTTCCAAGGCAAATTCGTCTTCCATTTCCATCGGTTACCAGAACGATCAGATGCTGCTGAATATGGAACTTTCAGCCCTGGAAGTCGATGGCAAGGGTGAAATCATTGCCCAGCCTAAAATTGTGACTGCAGACAGACGGCCGGCGAAAATCAAGGCGGGTGAAGAGATTCCCTATCAGGAGGCGGCATCCAGCGGTGCGACATCTGTGTCGTTCAAAGAAGCGGCGTTGTCCCTGGAGGTTACACCGCAGATTACCCCGGACGACAAGATTATCATGGACTTAAAGATTAACCAGGACTCCCGAGGGACGGTGACGGCAGGTGTGCCCAGTATCGTGACTAACGAAATTTCTACCCAGGTGTTGGTGGCCAATGGAGAAACCATTGTACTCGGCGGAATTTTCGAGTCAGAAAACTCGACGACAGTTACCAAAACGCCATTTTTGGGCGATATTCCCTACATTGGTGCGTTGTTTACCAAAACCGAGAATATCGACAATCGGGCGGAACTCCTGGTGTTCATTACGCCCAAGTTGCTAAAGAGCAGTTTGGCAGGCAACTAGTACGATTCGTTGTCTTGAGAAAACCATCGCCTTCGGGGGGTGGTTTTTTTCGTTGAAGAGTAAACCTATTTCCTTTCTTGTGCTATTCTGCGCATCCCTGACCAATCAAAGTTGTTGATTCTTTTATGTTATCAGATAAAAATGTCGTGCTGGTCGGTCCTATGGGAGCGGGTAAGACCACTATCGGAAAATTGCTGGCGAAAGAGCTCGGCTTCGAGTTTAAGGACTCAGACAAAGTGATTGAAGCGCGTTGCGGAGCCGATATTCCCTGGATTTTTGACGTGGAGGGGGAGTCGGGCTTTCGCGACAGGGAACAGAATACGATTGCTGAGTTATGTCAGGAGTCCGCCCTGGTAATCGCTACAGGTGGTGGCGCTGTATTGCGAGATATCAATCGCAAAACACTGGCCAATTGTGGCCTGGTGGTTTATTTAAAAACATCTGTCAATCAGCAGGTTGCCAGAACACGTCGAGATCGAAACCGGCCCTTGCTGCAGACTGGTGATCCATACACGGTTTTAAGTGGTTTATATCGGCAGCGTCATCCGCTCTACAATCAAATGGCTGATATCGTGATTGTCACAGATAGGAAACCCCCTCGTTCGGTGGTGAAACAAATCATGTCCAGACTACCTCGAAACAATTTACGTAGACGCGCGGAAACCAAGTAGGTAATCGATATTATGAAAAAAATTGAAGTGGCTCTTGGCGAGCGCAGTTATCCGATTTTTATTGGCTCCGGCTTGTTGGGTCGGCCCGATATTCCCGGGCCATTTGTTCGGTCAAAAAAAGTCATGATAGTCACCAACGAGACGGTCGCCCCGCTCTATCTCGACCGCGTCAAGCCGATGTTCGCCTCCTTTGAAACTGATGCCGTTATCCTGCCCGATGGCGAGTCATTCAAGAACCTCGAGACATTGAATCTGATTTTTACTCAGCTATTGACCTGTCGCCATTCAAGACATACGACTTTGATTGCGTTGGGCGGAGGAGTGATAGGCGATATGGCCGGTTTCGCCGCCGCCTGTTATCAGCGCGGAGTTGATTTTCTGCAAATCCCGACCACGCTGTTGGCTCAGGTGGATTCATCGGTCGGTGGTAAAACCGCGGTCAACCATGCGATGGGTAAGAATATGATTGGTGCGTTTTATCAACCCAAAGCGGTACTGATAGATACGGATACACTTAAGACACTACCGCCGAGGGAACTCAGCGCCGGTTTGGCTGAAGTCATAAAATATGGGCTGATCGCTGACGATGCATTTTATGGCTGGTTACAGCGCAATATAAAGGGGTTGACCCGGTTACAGTCAGATTTGATCGAGCATGCCATTGACGTCTCGTGTCGGTGTAAATCAAAAATAGTGGCGACCGATGAAAAAGAAGCCGGTATTCGGGCGATTCTGAATCTGGGTCATACATTTGGGCATGCCATCGAGACTCACTGTGGCTATGGGAACTGGTTGCATGGAGAGGCTGTCGCTGTTGGCATGCTGATGGCGCTGGAATTGTCGTATCGTGAAGGTGCAATTTCTTCCACTGATGTCAGCGCTTTAAAGGCATTGCTGGAAAACGCCGGATTACCCGTGTTGGGGCCAAGAGAGATGTCATTCGATGACTATATGGCGGTTATGTCGGTGGACAAAAAAGTGCTGGATGGAAGTTTGCGACTGGTTCTCTTGGATCGGATCGGTCAAGCCAAGGTGACTGCCGACTTCGCCGTTGCATCGCTGCGCTCTGTCATTAACCAATACACGGCATAGAGATAAACATCGATGAAGTTGAAACAGACAGGGCAGTCGAGCAAAAGCGAGTCCTTGTTCGAGCGATTGCAACAGGTTTACAACCTTAGAGTTGACCCCTTCAGCACCGGACTGCCGTTTTTCTATCGCGGAGCAGAGCGGGAAGAAGCTGTCGCCAAGTTGGTACATACGGTCAGATTTGGCGATATGACGCCGCTTCTGACCGGTGAAAAGGGAATTGGAAAAACCACGTTACTGGCCGAAGCCATCAAGTCTATCAAGGATGAGTTTAAGGTCGTAATACTCAGATCCTCGATGTTGATGGATGGCGCCCGATTCCTCGAACAATTGTTCAATAAAGACAACTATGTTTGTCCTTTGTCTTTCAATCAGTCAGAGCCGACAATTCTGGCTCAGGCATTTCATGGATACCTGAAACACAAGAACAAGCAGACGAAGCCAAAAAACAATACGCTGATTGTCGTCGACGATGTCGATGATTTGGCAGAAGAAACAGTCGCATTGATACTTCAGGGTATCGACCAGGTTCCCTCTGCCGAGAGTGGTGTGTCCTTTGTTTTTGCGGCTCAGCCTGGTTGGCTCAGCGGTTTTGCCAATAAAGAGTTGACGGCAATGCTGTCACGCCTGTTGTATCGAATAGAGATTCAGCCACTGACTGAGCAGGATGCCGAAAGCTACGTCAGGCTTCGCCTCCGCGCGGCCGGAGCGAATCAGGACTTTTCTTTGTCCGCTGTCCAGTTGTCGGCGCTATACAACCTTGGCAATGGCAACCCGGGTCGAATCAACAGGATTGCTGCCGGCGTGGTGTTAGGAACTCACAGTGATGAGAACGAGCAGAATGACAAAGCGAAGCTGCCATTTGTCTTGCCTCCGCTAAAACAGGCGACAGGGATACTGCTTTTGGTTTTAGTGATCAGTTTCTCGTGTTTGCTCTATCTGTATCGGGGTGATGACTCTGAAACGGATTCGCCGGCTCCGGATGTCGCCTTGTCGACACCAGTAACGCCACAGGTCGTTCCCGCGCCAAAGCTTGCACAAGGCGCTAAACAAGGGCCGCCCATCGAACAGTCTGGATCGGTTTCGAACGAGACAAAAAGGGTCGATCAGGCTTCGGTTGTTGCAGATGCCTCTGTTGTCGAGCCTGCGGCAAATATCGAGCCTGAGCCAAAAACCCAAACCGCCACCAACGTGCGGGTGAAGCAAACCCCGGAGGTGACGGCTCCGGCAGCCGCTGTGCCTGCCAATGTTGCGCCTTCAGTTGCCCCCCTCTCAGCCACCGTGTCGGCAGTTGAACCCCTGTTAAAGCCTGAAAACAGCCAGTCGCCCGAGCACAAGAAATCGACGCGTGAAAAACCGATTGACAGTCCGCCAGAAATCGCGCGACCCGACAGTCCAGGTCGACCGGGCTTCAGGCCGGCTGAATGGGTGCGATCCCAAAAGCCTTCCCATTATGTCGTGCAACTGCTTGGCAGTTACAAGGAGACTACCGCACAGCGTTTTCTGAAGCGCTATCCGGATTCAGGTTTTTTCTATATTCAGTCCAGCTACAAAGGAAAGGCCTGGTTTGTCGTACTGGATGGTGTCTACCCTACCAAGGCGGAGGCAAGGACGGCTGTTGCAAACATGCCCGCCAAAATCAGAAAGCAGACACCCTGGATACGATCCGTAAAAGGAATTCAATAGTATTGACTTGCCATTTCAGGCCCGTGTTACTGGCTCTGGCTGTCTATATTGGGGGCTGATTCCTATCTCTTGTTTGAGCCTGCGCGCATTCACGTGTAACATACGCACCCGAATTTTTCAGATCGGTGGCAGTGATCGGATGTCTTTTTTAAGCTGCTGATTTTTATAAGAAATTGAGAAAAAGCTTATGAATACGGGTTTGTATCGCGCTGATGAATACAAGGACAACTGTGGTTTTGGCTTGATTGCCCATATGCAAGGGCAGGTCAGCCATCAATTGTTGACAACAGCGATCGAGTCTCTGACGTCTATGACTCATCGCGGAGGTATCGCCGCAGATGGAAAGACCGGAGACGGATGCGGGTTGCTGATGCAACGTCCCGATACATTCCTTCGCACCGTGGCCAGAAAAGAAAATGGCATCGACCTACCCGAACGTTACGGCGTGGGTATGATTTTTCTCAATCCGGATCAGGCACTGGCCGAAACCGCCAAGGCTGTTTTTTCAGCGACAATGCAAGACAATGGTATTTCTGTGCTGGGTTGGCGGGTGGTACCGACCAACAATGACTGCCTTGGCCCGATGGCGCTCGACTGTTTGCCCAGAATCGAGCAGGTGTTCGTTTCCGGCGATGGTTTTACCGAGCGCGAATTTGGCCCCAGACTGTTCCTGGCCAGGAGACAGGTGGAGATCAAGTTGCAACAAGACGCCGAGTTTTATATCTGTAGCCTGTCTGAAAAGGTCATCTCCTACAAGGGGCTGATGATGCCGGTCGATTTGCCTTCATTCTACCTGGATCTGGGCAACCCGGAACTGGAAACGGCTATCTGTGTATTTCACCAGCGATTTTCCACCAATACCATGCCCCGTTGGCCGTTAGCCCAGCCGTTTCGACTTCTAGCCCACAATGGTGAAATCAATACCATCGAGGGGAATCGGAACTGGTCAGTGGCGCGGGCCTCCAAGTTTAAATCGGATGTATTAACCGATCTGGAATCAATTCAACCCCTGGTCAACAGAACCGGCTCCGACTCATCCAGTATGGACAATATGTTGGAGCTTCTATTATGCGGTGGCGTTGATTTATTCCGCGCAATCAGAATGATGGTTCCTCCCGCCTGGCAAAATGTGGATACCATGGATTCAGACTTGCGGGCATTTTATGAGTACAACTCGATGCATATGGAACCGTGGGACGGGCCTGCCGGTATTGTGTTGACAGAAGGCCGGTACGCCGTCTGTTTGCTCGATCGCAACGGTTTACGTCCTGCTCGTTGGGTGATTACAAAAAATGGCTATATTACCCTTGCCTCGGAGATTGGTACTCATCACTATCGGCCTGAGGATGTGGTAGCCAAGGGCCGGGTAGGGCCGGGACAGATTCTGGCGGTGGACACAGAGACCAGCAGAGTTTTGCATACGGATGATGTCGATCGACAGCTAAAGTCGGCTCAGGCTTACAAGCAATGGTTGAAAGCCAGCGCTATCCGGGTGGAAGCGACGCTGAACAAAGCGACGCCCGAATTCGCTCGGATGACAAAGGAAGAACTCGACATTTATATGAAACTGTTTCAGGTATCCTTTGAAGAGCGGGATCAAGTGCTCCGCCCTCTGGCCGAAAGCGGTCAGGAACCCGTTGGCTCCATGGGTGATGATACGCCGGTGGCTGTGTTGTCCGGGCGAGCCAGGTCGCTGGCGGACTATTTCAGGCAGAAATTTGCCCAGGTCACCAATCCTCCGATCGATCCTCTGCGTGAGAGTATTGTTATGTCGCTGGAAACCTGTATTGGTGCCGAGCGAAATGTCTTTGAGGAAACGCCTGAACACGCCCGGCGTATTATCCTGAGTACGCCGGTATTGTCACCGGCGAAATTTACCAAATTGATCAATCAGCCAGATGTTGAATTTAGCTGTGCCATGATTCCGCTGAGCTATGCGCCCGAGCGAGGCTTGCAGCAGGCCGTCACGGATGTGTGTGATCAGGCGGAACAAGCGGTTCGCAGAGGGAAGGTCATTCTTGTTTTAACCGATAAGGAACTGGCCAAAGACAGGTTACCTGTCAATGTCTTTATGGCTACCGGTGCCGTGCATCACCGTCTGGTGCGAAAAGGTTTGCGCTGTGACTCCAACATTGTAGTGGAAACCGGTTGCGCCAGAGACTCTCACCACTTTGCCGTTTTGTTCGGTTTTGGTGCAACGGCGGTGCATCCCTATTTGTCTTACCAGATGTTGCATGACCTGATTGTTACCAATGAAATGCTGATGGATCCGGTCGAGGCAAAAAACAACTATCGTAATGCTATCAATAAGGGGCTGCTGAAAATCATGTCCAAAATGGGCATTTCAACTATCGCCTCATATCGTGGTGCCCAGTTGTTTGAAGCCATTGGCCTATCGGAAGAAATTGTCGATCTTTGCTTTTGTGGCGTAACCAGCCGGATTAAAGGCGCGACCTTTGTCGATATTCAGCGTGAACAGACGTCGCTGGCCAAGCGGGCATGGAATAAAAGCAAATCGATCGAGCCTGGTGGCTTGCTCAAATTTGTTTATGGCCAGGAGTATCATGCGTTCAACCCTGATGTGGTAATGGGGCTACAAGCGTCGGTCAGATCGGGTGACTATGATCAATACCGGAAAAACTATGCGTCCGTGGTAAATCAGCGTCCGGTAGCCTCATTGCGTGACTTGATGGCGTTGAAGGTCGATCGGACTCCGATCGATCTCGAGCAGGTTGAGCCGGTTGAAAATATTTTCCCTCGCTTCGATTCCGCGGCGATGTCTCTGGGTGCGTTGTCACCTGAAGCCCATGAGTCTTTGGCGATTGCGATGAATCGTCTGGGCGGGCGTTCAAATTCCGGTGAAGGTGGTGAAGACACGGCGAGATTTGGCACTGAACGCCGGTCCAAGATTAAACAGGTGGCTTCTGGCCGGTTTGGCGTGACACCTCATTATCTAAGCAATGCCGAAGTGATTCAAATCAAGGTGGCGCAAGGTGCCAAGCCAGGCGAAGGTGGCCAGTTACCGGGTGGCAAGGTCAACGACTTGATCGCGAAACTGCGTTTTTCTGTGCCTGGTGTTACCCTGATTTCACCGCCTCCTCACCATGATATTTATTCGATCGAGGATCTGGCCCAGCTGATTTTTGATTTGAAACAGGTCAATCCGGATGCGTTGGTGTCCGTCAAACTGGTATCGGAACCCGGCGTTGGCACCATTGCCGCTGGTGTCGCCAAAGCCTACGCAGACCTGATTACCATTTCCGGCCATGACGGTGGTACCGCGGCAAGCCCGTTGACTTCTATCCGTTACGCCGGTTCGCCCTGGGAGCTGGGTTTGAGTGAAGCGCATCAAACACTGCGCGGGAATGACCTTCGTGGCGTGGTGCGACTGCAAACTGATGGTGGCCTGAAAACGGGGCTGGATGTAGCCAAGGCGGCGATTCTTGGTGCCGAGAGCTTTGGCTTTGGCACCACGCCTATGGTTGCGCTAGGCTGTAAATATTTGCGGATTTGCCATTTGAATAATTGTGCAACGGGGGTCGCCACCCAAAACCAGAATCTGCGGGATAACCATTTTGTTGGCACCGTCGAGATGGCGATGAACTTCTTTCGGTTCGTGGCAATGGAAACACGGGAATGGCTGGCCAGATTGGGTGTCCGTTCATTGGAGGAGCTGGTCGGGCGCACCGACTTGCTTGAACTACTCGAAGGGAATACGGCAAAGCAGAAGAATCTGGACCTGAGCCCGATTGTTAGCGATGGTGGCGTGCCTGCAGAAAAACCGCACACCTGTCAGGTGGCGCGCAATACGCCTTATGACAAGGGTGATCTGGCCGAGCAGATGGTTGCCAGATCGTTGCCGGCAATCGAAGCGGCATCCGGTGGCGAATATGCATTCTCGGTCACCAACTGTGATCGCTCTATCGGGGCCCGGCTTTCGGGTGAAATTGCCCGGCGCCATGGCAATCAGGGTATGGCGGCAAACCCGCTCAGGTTCAATCTGACCGGAACGGCGGGGCAAAGTTTTGGCGTTTGGAATGCCGGTGGCCTGCATTTATATTTGGAAGGTGACGCCAACGATTATGTTGGCAAGGGTATGACCGGTGGCAAGCTGGTGCTTTGTCCGCCTGCTTGCAGTACCTTTAAAACACAAGAAACGGCGATTATCGGCAATACCTGTCTTTACGGCGCGACCGGGGGCCGGCTTTTTGCCGCCGGTGTCGCGGGTGAACGCTTTGGTGTCAGAAACTCGGGTGCGTTCGCTGTGGTTGAAGGTGCCGGGGATCATTGTTGCGAGTATATGACTGGTGGTTTGATCACCGTACTGGGTAAAACCGGTTATAACTTTGGTGCTGGCATGACCGGTGGTTTTGCCTATGTGCTCGATCTGGAAAATGGATTTGTCGATAAGTACAACCATGAACTGGTTGAAATTCAGCGTATTTCGAGTGAGTCGATGGAAGCCTATCGGCATCACTTACGGTCTGTGATTGCGGAGCATGTAGCAGAAACCAGCAGCGAGTGGAGTAACCATCTTCTTGATAATTTTGACCATTACGCAGGCCGCTTTTGGTTAGTCAAACCCAAAGCGGCAAGCCTGGAAAGCCTGCTCGACAACACTCGTGCGCGTACTGAGTAACCGGAATCGGACTGAAGTGGAGAAAAAAGATGAAACAACGTTTGAGTAATAATTTTCAGTTCGTCGATGTCGGCCGTAAAGACCCGAACAAACTGTCGGTAGCGGAAAGAAAAAATGTCTTTGGCGAGATTTATCAAACTTTCGAGAGTCAAGATGTCGTAAACCAGGCGCATCGTTGCCTGGGTTGTGGCAACCCGTATTGTGAATGGAAATGCCCGGTGCATAACTATATTCCGAACTGGTTGAAGCTGATCGCTGAAGGGAATATCGTCGCCGCTGCCGAGTTGAGCCATCAGACCAACAGTTTGCCGGAGATCTGTGGCAGGGTATGTCCCCAGGATCGCTTATGTGAAGGGTCCTGTACGCTGAACGATGGTTTCGGTGCGGTAACCATTGGTGCAGCAGAAAAATATATCACAGATACCGCGTTGGCGATGGGCTGGAAGCCTGATCTGTCAAAAGTGGTCGCTGTCGATAAAAAAGTGGCGGTGATTGGTGCCGGTCCTGCCGGGTTAGCCTGTGCGGATATGCTTGCGCGCAATGGTGTGAAAGCGGTCGTGTTTGATTTGAATCCCGAAATTGGTGGTTTGCTGACATTTGGTATTCCCGAATTCAAGCTGGAAAAAACAGTGATGTTCAAGCGTCGGGAAATTTTCGAAGGTATGGGGGTCGAGTTCCGGCTCAATACCGAAGTTGGCAAAGACGTTCAAATGGATGATCTGTTAGCTGACTACGATGCCGTGTTTATGGGAATGGGAACATACTCCTACATGAAAGGGGGCTTCCCGGGTGAGGATTTGCCCGGTGTTTACGATGCCCTGCCGTATTTGATCTCAAACGTGAATCGCTGTCTCGGGTTTGAACGGTCGGCAGATGATTTTATCGACATGAGGGATAAAAAGGTCGTAGTGCTCGGTGGTGGTGATACCGCGATGGATTGTAACCGCACCGCGATTCGTCAGCGGGCCGCCAGTGTGACCTGTGCTTATCGTCGTGACGAAGAAAATATGCCCGGCTCCAGAAAAGAAGTCGTCAATGCCAGAGAGGAAGGCGTCAATTTTATGTTCAATCGACAGCCGGTTGAAATAATCGGACAAGACAAGGTCGAAGGGGTCAAGGTGGTACGTACCGAGCTGGGGGCAGCCGATGAAAACGGCAGACGACGTCCGGAGGTTGTGGTAGGCAGCGAACAGGTATTGCCGGCCGATGCCGTGCTGGTCGCTTTTGGCTTCAGGCCTTCTCCGGCTGACTGGTTTGCCGCCCAGCGAATCGAGACCGATGAGGCTGGTCGTGTGTTGGCTCCTGAGACCGGAGAGTTTGCCTTTCAGACAAACAACCCGAAAATATTCGCCGGTGGTGATATGGTAAGAGGTTCTGATCTGGTGGTGACGGCCATTGCCGAAGGACGTAAGGCGGCTGAAGGTATTCTCGATTATCTGGAAGTATAATTAAAACATATAAACAAGAAGTGTAAACACGATGACCGAACTGAAAAATGACCGATTTTTGCGTGCTTTGTTAAAGCGACCAGTCGACGTGACACCCGTCTGGATGATGCGCCAGGCCGGACGCTATTTGCCCGAATACCGGGCCACCCGGTCTAAAGCAGGCGACTTTATGTCGCTGTGCAAGAACCCAGAGCTGGCTTGTGAAGTAACACTGCAACCACTGGATCGGTATGCACTGGATGCCGCTATTTTGTTTTCGGACATTCTTACCATTCCGGACGCAATGGGACTGGGTCTTTACTTCGAAGCAAGTGAAGGACCCAAATTCAAAAAAACGGTGCGCAGTCAGCAGGATGTCGACGCCTTGTCAATACCGGATATTCACTCCGACTTGGACTATGTCGTGAACGCAGTGAGCACCATTCGCCGTGAGCTCAATGGTAGCGTGCCGCTGATTGGCTTTGCCGGTTCGCCATGGACCCTGGCTACCTATATGATAGAAGGGGGTTCCAGCAAAGATTTTCGGCATGCGAAAAAACTGATGTATTGCCAGCCGGAGGTGTTGCACGGATTGCTGACGAAACTGGCCGATACCGTTATTGACTACCTGAATGCCCAGATCGATGCCGGCGCCCAGGCGGTGCAACTGTTCGATACCTGGGGTGGCGTGCTTAGCTCGCCTGCCTACCAGCTGTTTTCGCTGGATTATATGCATCGTATCGTTCGTGGTCTGAAAAAAGAGTCAGAAGGCAGACAAGTGCCGGTTATTCTGTTTACCAAGAATGGGGGGCAATGGCTCGAGTCCATTGCCGATACCGGCGCCGATGCGCTGGGCCTCGATTGGACAACGGATATCGGCCTGGCCCGGCAACGGATTGGCGACAAAGTCGCTTTGCAGGGCAATATGGATCCGAGTGTTTTATTGTCCACACCTGCCCGTATTCGCGAAGAAGTTGCCTATATACTGTCCCGCTTTGGCAATGGCTCGGGTCACATCTTCAATCTGGGGCATGGTATTACGCCTGAGGTTGATCCGGACAACGCCAAGGTCTTTATCGATGCGGTACATGAATTCAGTGCACACTATCACTGATTGGCGAACAGTGGAAACGGCGCTAACGATAGGTTACCGCCTTCCCGTTTTGATCGGCACCGACTGCCAATGAAAAAAAACAAAACCAGTTACGTCTGCACTGAATGTGGTGCCAACTCGAGTAAGTGGCAGGGGCAATGTGCCGAATGTGGTCAATGGAATACCATTACTGAATTCAGGCAGACAGCGCGGTCGAAAACACTTGGTGCTGACCAGGCTCGTCGGGGCTATGCCGGGATATTGTCCAGGATTCAGACACTGGATGATATCGCCCTCGAGGCGGTGCCACGCATCTCCTCCATGTCAGGCGAGTTTGATCGTGTCTTGGGCGGCGGATTGGTGCCAGGCTCGGCGATTCTGATTGGCGGCCACCCTGGAGCGGGGAAAAGCACACTGTTGTTGCAAACCAGTTGTCACCTGGCAGCCAGTAAAAAAGTGCTTTACATTACCGGCGAAGAATCCTTGCAGCAGGTCGCCATGCGTGCGTCCAGACTGGGTGTCCGTTCCGCCAGGTTAAAAATGCTGGCCGAAACCAGCCTCGAACGAATAATGGATAGCATCGATCAGGCGTCCCCTGACATTCTGGTCATTGACAGTATTCAGGTACTGCATACCGAGCTAATGGAATCGGCACCCGGCAGTGTTTCTCAGGTTCGGGATTGTGCCGCGCAACTGACGCGAATGGCCAAGCAAAACAATAGGGTGGTATTTCTGGTCGGCCATGTCACCAAGGATGGCGCGATAGCCGGCCCGAAAGTACTGGAACACATGATTGACTGCTCGCTGATGCTGGAAGGCGAGCAGGATAGCCGCTACCGAACCTTGCGTGGTACCAAAAACCGGTTTGGTGCGGTGAATGAGCTCGGTGTGTTCGCGATGATGGAAAACGGCCTGCGTGAAGTGAAAAATCCCAGCGCGATTTTTTTGAATAAAGAAAGCAAAGGCATGCCTGGAAGTGTCGTTACCGCGACATGGGAAGGAACCCGTCCGTTGCTGGTAGAGATACAGGCACTGGTTGATCACTCCAACAGCGGTTATGTCAAACGAGTGTCGGTTGGTCTGGATCAGAACAGGTTGGCTATTTTGCTGGCTGTATTGCATCGGCATGGGGGTATCGCCTGTGGTGATCAGGATGTGTTCTTAAATGTGGTTGGCGGGGTCAGAATCGCAGAGACTGGTGCTGATCTGCCAGCGTTATGCGCGATCGTTTCCAGTTTCCGTGATCGGCCCCTTTCGGATGATTTGATTGTACTTGGTGAAATTGGTTTGTCGGGAGAGATTCGGCCGGTATCCAGCGGTCAGGAACGAGTTTACGAGGCAGCCAAGCATGGCTTTACTCAAGCCATTGTGCCGGCAGCCAACATGCCAAGAACGCAACCGCCCGGAATCGATATCAAGCCGGTCAAACGTTTGTCCGAGGTGCTTGATTTATTGTAGATGACCGAACTGCACCTTTGCTGTCATTAGGCGGTTTATTCGAACCTAGATTCTGCAAAGGGTGACAAAAGAACAGAGGAAAAGGTAAACTGCTTCAATGAGTTACGACCAAATAACCATCAGAGGCAGAGTCACCTTTTCCATGACTAACAATACTAGAAAGCGAATATCCTGATAGCTGTTACCGAGGGCAAATAAGGCGAGCGCTTTACGCTCTAATTCATCGGTGAGATGGGTTTGATGCTTCTTGACGATTTGCGGCTCGAACGTACCGGCGCGATCACGTGGGGTATCCAGTTCGAAGGCGCCGGCGGCGCTTTTGACCGTCTTGGAAGTTTTGCCGTTTTTGCGGTTGGGTGCTTCCTCTTGGTTGATATGGGCTTCCAGTTCGGCCTGCATAGCGGCTTCCGTTATCTGCTTGATCAGCGGCGTGAGCACACCATCTTTGCCGGTGAGGTCACCACCATCTCGTATTGTCTGCAGCAGCGACGCCACGTCGAAATTGCTTGTTCATATGTTATCCTTTTTTTAATCATTGTAAAGAAATGACACAGAATTTCGAACACTGCCTTGCCACGAGCCAACCCGTCATTCACGCCCCTTTATGGTGTGGAAAATGAAACGGGTCGGCCTGCTGATGGCCATACCGGATTGTCCGGGTTGGCGCCATGAGTTTATCGAAGCCGGAGAAACAGACAAACTGGTTCTGACCTCCCCGGCGGACTATTATCCGCAAACCAGGATGCAAATCGCTTTTTTCCCCGGTTTCGGGTCAAAAAAAGCGACCTGAAACAGGCGGCGACCGGTTCCTTTGAACAGGTTCGGAAAGACATCGGCTTCAAATCAAAGGTGGATGAATCACAGTTCAAACGGGTGCAGTATGGTGAACTTACCGGCTACGCCGATGTTTTTGATGTCGAGGTCAGTGGCAAAAAGTATACGATGAAGGTGATTTTCGCCCCCGGAAAAATCCTGTTTGAGGGTGTTCAAAACTCTGTGTCAACCATCAGCCTGTCATAGGCTGATATGGTCGTTCAGACGGCCAGGGAAATTGCGACAAGGTCAGGTTCCAGTTTTGCACTGGGTGCGTCGATCACTCTGACATCTTCAGTATACCGGTATAGAGCAGTTTCATTAAACGGTTTTCGTTGGCGAAGCCCCCTTTGGTTTTAGTCAGCTTGCGAAACTGACGATGCACAGCCCCGACGGCGTTGCGTACGCAATCGGGATACTTGAAATACGCTCACAACTGCCAGAAAGGAGATGAGAGATGCCAGTGAAGAAATGGGCGAACTCGCTTCCAGAGCGTGGGTGGCTCAGCAATTTCCCAACGCCAAACCCTTGTACGCCCGGACGCGCGGAGATGGCAAGGCGGGAGAATTTGATCAGATTTACCAAACATCAGATGGTCGCGTTAATCGCATTATTATCGTTGAAGCCAAGGGTGGAAACGGCTCATTGGGAAGCCGGAATATAGGTGGGAAAAATGTCCAGCAGGGGCATCCTGATTATCGTGATAATGTGATCGACAATTATAACAAGCAATTTGAGAGGGCAAAAAAAGACCCCAATGTGTCGCCTGAAGACTTTGCAAAAATGCAGGAAACCAATGAAGCTTTGCAGGCAACCCTGAATTCGGAAAACGGTGACCCACCGAAA